>Ga0105248_10001802_pt1 | contig 23825 bp, 22 predicted proteins | sample KBSS34metaG_FD_81524 | JGI IMG/M metagenome (GOLD analysis project Ga0105248, IMG submission 81524) | Switchgrass rhizosphere microbial communities from Kellogg Biological Station, Michigan, USA - KBS S3-4 metaG | ecosystem: Host-associated > Plants > Roots > Rhizosphere > Soil | place... | reverse complement strand
GGGCGTTTCGCCCGATCCCGGATCGGTCGCGGCGACGGGCGCGGATCCGGGGCCGGCCAGCCCCGGATCCGCTTCCGGCGCCGCTAATATGCTTCAGCTTGAACAGACAATCCCGGAAAGCGCGCAGCGCTTATCCGGGACCCATGAACACCGGAAGCGGCGATGGAGCGAACCGTCGCCGCTGCAAGTCGCCGTCCAAGCCTGTGTTCATGGGTCCCGGTGTTTCGCTGCGCGAAAACCGGGATGACAGCGAAAGGGGGCGCCCCTCACCCCCGCGGATGCGCCTGGGCGTAGGCCGACAGCAGGCGTTCGGCGTCGACCTCGGTGTAGCGCTGAGTGGTCGACAGCGAGGCGTGGCCGAGCAGTTCCTGGATCGAGCGCAGGTCGGCCCCGGCCCCCAGCAAATGGGTGGCGAAGGAATGGCGCAGGGCGTGGGGGGTGGCGCTGGCGGCCAGGCCCAGCCGGCCGCGCAGGGCCTGCACGGTGGCCTGGACGTGGCGCGGCGAGAGCGGGCCGCCGCGTTTGGCGCGAAACAGCGGCTCGTCGGGAGCGAGGGCGAACGGCAGCTCGGCGAGATAGGCGTCGACGGCCTCGCGCACCGCCGGCAGCACCGGGACGATGCGGGTCTTCGAGCCCTTGCCGGTGATGCGCAGGCTGTCGCCCAGGGGCGCGTCGGACCGCTTCAGCGACAGGCCCTCGGAGATCCGCAGGCCGCAACCGTAGAGCAGGGTCAGCACCGCCTGGTCGCGGGCGACCTCCCAGGCCTGGCGATCCGGATCGAGGCCGGGCTCGGCGATCAGCCCGCGGGCCTGGTCTTCGGTGACCGGCCGCGGCGCCCCGGGCTTGACGCGCGGACCGCGGACCAGGGCGATGGCGGCGTTGGGTGCTTCGAGCCGCAGGTCGAGAAACCGGTGGAAGGTGCGGATCGCCGACAGCGCCTGGGAGAGCGAGCGCGGCGACAGCGGATGCTCGCCGCCCCGCAGGTGAGCCAGCCAGGCGCGGAGCTCGCCGGCGGTGACCTCGGCCAGGCTGCGCACCGTCATCGCCTCGCCGCGGTGCCGCTCGAGGAAGGCGATGTAGCGCGCCGCCGCGAAGCCATAGGCCTCCAGGGTGCGCGGCGAGGCCCGGCGCTCGTGCGCCAGGTGCTCGAGCCAGAGCGCTCGGGCCTCGCTGGCGCCTAGGGGGGCGGCGTTCAGAGCGCTGGCCATCGCTCCGCCGTGCGCTCCACCACCCGGGCTAGGAAGGCGACGAGCTCGGAGCCCATGTCGGCGGTGAAGCCCTTGGGATCGGCGGCGCCGAAGGCCAGCAGGCCTTCGCGCGACGGCTCCCAGATGGCCATGCGCACCAGGGCGACCGAGCGGATCTCGTTCTGCTGGGCGCCGAACAGGCCGAGCGCGATCGGCAGCACGCCCATCCGGGCCAGGCCGTGATCGCCCAGGACCATGGCCACCTGGCCCTCGACCAGCGAACGCCACCCCTCGGGCGCCTGTTCGCCTTCCACCGCGATCACGCCGGCGGCGAGTCCGAAGCGGTGTTGCGCCAGATGATCGAGCCGTGCGGCCAGATCGGCGTGGTCGCGCGCGTCCAGCAGGTCGACCACCGCGCCGTGGGTCTGGGCCTGGGCCGAGAAATTGGCCCGGGCGATCTCTTCCAGCTGCTGGCGCTGCATCGCTTCGCGCTGGTGGGCGGCGTGCACCCGGGCGATCGCCGCCGGACCGAAGTCGACGACGTTGCCAGCGGCGAGCTTGAGGCCGAGCTCCTCCAGCAGGCCGTCGTCCTCGCGCAGGAACTGCGGATTGTCCGCCAGGAAGCGCCGCACCGCGCCATGCTCCAGCGGGGGGGGCTCCAGCGGGGGGCGCTCCAGTGGGGCCGGCTCCAGAGGGGCCTCGTTGATCCCGCCCTGCGATCCGTCCATCTGCGACCCCCGGCCTCTGTCAGAGAATCGACTGACCCGTCTTGGCCCAGTCGCTCATGAACTGTTCAAGACCCTTCTCGGTTAACGGGTGCTTGAAAAGCTCCTCAAAGACCGACGGCGGGATCGTCGCGCAGTCCGCCCCGGCCATCGCCGCTTCCTTGACGTGGGCCGGGTTGCGGATCGAGGCCGCGAGGATTTCGGTGTCGTAGTCGTAGTTGTCGTAGATGGTCCGGATCTCGCTGATCAGCGCCATACCGTCGGCGCCATGGTCGTCGAGCCGGCCGATGAACGGGCTGATGTAGCTGGCGCCGGCCTTGGCCGCGAGCAGCGCCTGCGGCGCTGAAAAGCAGAGGGTGACGTTGGTGGCGATGCCCTCTTGGGCGAACTCGCGGGTGGCGATCAGGCCGTCGCGGGTCAGCGGCACCTTCACCACGACGTTGGGGGCGATGGCGGCCAGCTTGCGGCCCTCGTCCAGCATGCCCACCGTATCCCGGGCGGCGACCTCGGCGCTCACCGGGCCCTCGACGGCAGTGCAGATCTCGGCGATGACCTGCAGCATGGGGCGGCCGGACTTGGCGATCAGCGTCGGGTTTGTGGTCACCCCGTCCACCAGGCCGGTGATGGCCAGGTCCTTGAGGATGTTGACGTCGGTGGTGTCGAGGAAAAGCTGCATCGATCCCGCTTCCGGTTGCCTATCGCCGCTTGTAGCGGCTCGCGTTGAAAGCGCAAAAGCCTGTCTGGGGCGGCGGACTTGAGGTTCGCCTCGCGCCGGCCCGCATGCGAAATTCGGAATTGATGAGCCGCATCGCTTCGATCCTTCTGCCCATGCCGCTGCCGGAAGCCTTCGACTATGCCGAACCCGACGGCATGGAGCTGGCCGTCGGCGACCAGGTGGCCGCGCCGCTGGGGCCGCGCCTGCTGCGCGGCGTGGTGGTGGGCCTGCGCGAAGCCACCGGCGGCAACCGGCCGCTGAAGCCGGTCGACCGCCGTCTCGACGAGCCGCCGCTGCCGGCCAACACCCTGGAGTTCGTGCAGTGGGCGGCGCGCTACACCGTCGACAACCCCGGCCAGGTGCTGGCCATCGCTCTGCGCGGCGCGCGGGCTCCAAAGCCCAGGCCGGTACGCCTGGTCCGCCCGACCGGCGCCCAGCCCGCGCGCTCGACCCCGGCCCGGACCCGGGTGCTGGAGGCGGCCGGGCAGCCCGCGCCGGCCGCGGTGCTCGCGCAGGCGGCGGGCGTCTCGGCGGGCGTCGTCAGGGGGCTGATCGACGAGGGGGTGCTGGAGGTCTTCGAGATCATCCCGGAGGCCAGCTTCGACGCGCCGGACCTGTCCCGCCCCGGGTCGGCGCTGAACGCCAGCCAGGCGGCGGCGGCGGGCCTGCTCAACGAGATGCTCGACGAGGGCGGCTTCAACGTCGCCCTGCTCGACGGGGTGACCGGCTCGGGCAAGACCGAGGTCTATCTGGAGACCGCGGCGCACGCCCTGGCCATGGATCCGATGGCCCAGGTGCTGATCCTGCTGCCGGAGATCGCCCTGACCCAGGCGGTGATCGGCCGGGTCGCCGCGCGCTTCGGGGTGCAGCCCGGCGAGTGGCATTCCGAGGTCGCGCCGCCGGCCCGCCGACGGGTCTGGGAGGCGGTGGCCGCCGGCCGCTGCCGCATCGTCGTTGGCGCGCGCTCGGCGCTGTTCCTGCCGTTCGCCAACCTCAAGCTGATCGTGGTCGACGAGGAGCACGACGGCTCGTTCAAGCAGGAGGAGGGCTTCATCTACCAGGGGCGCGATCTCGCCGTCGTGCGCGGCAAGATCGAGCAGGCCGCCGTGCTGCTGGCCTCGGCGACGCCCTCGCTGGAGACCCTGCGCAACGCCGAGACCGGCCGCTATCGCTGGCTGCGGCTGTCGTCCCGGCACGGCGTCGCCCAGCTGCCGCAGATCGAGCTGGTCGACCTGCGCAGCACCCCGCCGGCCAGCGGCTGCTGGCTGTCGCCGCCCCTGGTGCAGGCGATCGGCGAGACCCTGGCGCGCGGCGAGCAGACCCTGCTGTTCCTGAACCGCCGCGGCTATGCGCCCCTGGTGCTCTGCCGGGCCTGCGGCGAGCGGATGACCGCGCCCGACACCGACTCCTGGCTGGTCGAGCACCGCTACTCCGGCCGGCTGGTCTGCCACCTGACCGGCTTCTCCATGCCCAAGCCGGAACGCTGCCCGCACTGCGGCGCGCAGGAAAGCCTGGTGTCGATCGGGCCAGGCGTGGAGCGGGTCGAGGAGGAGGCGCGCCAGCTGTTTCCGGACGCCCGCATCGCGGTCTTTTCCTCCGACACCATGTTCGACGCGCGCGAGGCCCGCCGGCTGGTCGAGGCGATGACCGCCGGCGAGATCGACGTGCTGGTGGCCACCCAGGCCGCCGCCAAGGGCCACAACTTCCCGATGCTGACTCTCGTGGGCGTGGTCGACGCCGACCTCGGCCTGCGCGGCGGCGACCTGCGGGCCGCCGAGCGCACCTTCCAGCTGCTGGCGCAGGCAACCGGCCGGGCGGGGCGGCGGGACCGGCCGGGCAAGGCGCTGCTGCAGACCTATGCGCCGGAACACGCGGTGATGCAGGCGCTGCAGGCGCAGGACCGCGACGCCTTCGTCGCCGCCGAGATGGAGGAGCGCGAGCTCGCCAAGCTGCCGCCGTTCGGCCGGCTGGCCGCGGTCATCGCCTCGGGGCCGGACCTCGTCCAGCTGGAGGCCTTCATGCGCGAGATGGCGCAGGTCGCGCCCAACGCCGGCGGGGTGGAGGTCTACGGACCGGCGGACGCGCCGCTGGCCCTGGTGCGCGGACGTCGGCGCAAGCGCTTCCTGGTGCGCGCCGACCGCGGCGTGGACCTGTCGGCCTATATGGCCACCTGGCGCGCGCGGGTGAAGCCGCCGGCGGCGATCCGCGTCGCCATCGACGTCGATCCGTACAGCTTTCTCTGACGGTCTAGTGTCCCGTATCTGACGTTCGTAATCGCTTGGGGCAGCGTCGAGCGAGCGTCAAATTCACTTCACTAGGCCGGCAGGGCGGCGATCTGGCCGGCGCTCAGCGCATTGAGCTGCATCGGCGTGAAGGCCTGGACCTGGGTGGTGGTCAGCGAGCCGATCTGGGTGGTGCTCAGGGCCGGGATCTGGGTGATCGTCAGCGCCGCGATCTGGGTGGTGCTGAAGGCGTCGAGCACGGTCGTCGGCAGGGTGCGGACCTGGGTCACGCTGAGCGCGCCCACCTGGCTGCTGCTGAGCGCGCTGAAGTCGGCCGCCGCCAGCGCCGACAGCTGCGCCGAGGTGATGCCGGACATCTGGGTGGTGGTCAGGGCGCCGACTTCGCTGCTGGTCAGGGCGCCAAAGACGGTGGTGGTCAGGGCGGAGACCTGGGTCGGCTGCAGGGCGCCGAGCTGAGTGAGGCTCAGCCGGTCGAGGTCGCCGTCGCTCATGCTGCGTAGCTGCAGCGCGGTGAAGCCCCGCACCTGGGTGGTGGTGAGCGCGCCGATCTGATCCGAGGTCAGGGCGGCGAGCGAAGTCGTTGACAGCGCGCCCAGCTGGCCGAGGCCGAAGGCCGTCAGCTGGGTGGTGGTGAGGGCGGCGGCGGCGGTGGACGAGAGGGCGGCGGTCTGGCTGTTCGACAGCGCATTGATCTGGAACACGTGCAGCTGGCCGACCTGGCTGCCGCTCAGCACGCCGACCTGGGTGGTGGTCAGGGCCCCCACCTGGGTCGAGGTGAGCGCGGCGATCTCGGTCGTGCTCAGCGACATCAGGTTGCTGGTCGACAGCGCCGCCAGCTGCACGGTGGTGAAGGCCAGCACCTGGGTGCTGGTGAACTCGGCCAGATCGGTCGCGCTCAGCGCATTGATCGTCGCGGCCGCAAAGCCGGTCATCTGGGTGGTGGTCAGAGCCGCCATCTGGGTCGAGCTGAGCGCGTCGAGCGCGGTGGCGGTGACGCCCGACAGCTGGGTCGAGCTCAGCGCCTGGAACTGCGCAGTGCTGAGCGAGGCCAGGCTGGTCGGGGTCAGGGCGCCGATCTGCCCCGCGCCCATGGCGGCGATCTGGTCGACCGAGAACTCGGCGATGTCCGTCGTGCTCAACTGGTGAGCCTGATAGGCCGAAAGACCGGCGACCTGGGAGGTCGAGAGCGCGCCCATCATGTCGGCGTTCAGCGACGAGAAGGCGTCGGCGGAGAGCGAGCCGATCTGGGCCGGCTTCAGCGAGAGGACCTGGGTGCTGGACAGGCGGGCGAGATCGCTCGCGCTCAGATTGGAGAGCTGGACGGGCGAGAGGCCCTGGAGCTGGCTGACGCTGATCGCGGTGAGATCCTCGTCGCTGAGCGAGGTCAGGTTGGTCGCCGACAGCGCGCTGAGCTGGGTCGGGGTGAACGCCAGGACCTGGGCCGGCGTGAGCTTGGGGAAGTCCGTCGTGCTCAGGCCGGCGATCTGGGTCGTGGTGATCGCGGCGAGCTGGGTCGCGGTCAGGGCCTGGATCACCGGCCAGTCCAGGCTCCAGAGATTGGTCGGCGAGAGCGCGGCGAAATCGGTCGTTTCAAGCCCGGTGATCTGGTCGACGGAGAATTCGGCGAAGTCGTCGGCGCTCAGGCTTCCTACCTGGGTGGTCGTCAGCCCGGTCAGCTGGGTCGAGGTCAGGAGCTGGACCTGGTCCCAGGTGAGCGCGGCGAGGCTTAGCGTGGTCAGGGCGCCCAGCTGCGAGGCGCTGAGCGCCTGCACCTGTTCGCCCCTCAGCGCGGCCGCCTGGGTCGAGGTGAGCGCGCCGATCTGGGTGGTGGTCAGCGCGCCGACCTGGCTCGTGCTGAGCTCGCCGATGTCGTCGGCGGTGAGGCCTGCGATCTGTGTCGCGGTCAGGCTGCGCACCTGGGTGGTGGTGAGCGCCGCGACCTGATCGGCGCCAAGCGACGAGAGGCGGGCGACGGTGAACCCGGAGATCTGGGTGGTGGTGAGCGTGTTGAGCTGGCTCGCGCCCACGCGCCCGAACTGGACGTCGTTCATCGCGCTCAGCTGGGCGCCGTTCAGCGCCAGCAGCTGGTTGGAATCGAACACCACCGCGTCGGAGATGTGCGGGATCTGGGCGACCGTGAAGCCCTTCACCTGGGTGGTGCTGAGGGCGACGGCCTGGCCGCTGGACAGCGCCTCCACCTCGGTGATCGAAAGCGCGCCGATCTGGCCCTGGGTCAGCTGTCCGATCTTGGTGCTGGACAGCTGCTGGAAGACCGTGACGTCCAGTCCGGAAATCTGGGCGGCCGAGAGGTAGCTGATCGGCATGGGCGCGTCCGGCGGGCGGCTCCTCGGAATCGCGCCAGGCGCGCGCGACTCACCTGACGGCCGAGGCTAGGTTGCGTCGCGTCGCAGTTCAACGCGCGCTTCCCGCTCAGCGCCCGGACGCGTCGCCGCGGTTCTTGGCGCGACGAGAGGCCAGGTTGAGCCCCTCGACGAGGGCGGAAAATGCCATGGCGGCGTAAATATAGCCTTTCGGAACATGGATACCAAAGGCGTCGGCGATCAGGGTCGCGCCGATCATCAGCAGGAAGCCCAGGGCCAGCATCACCACGCTGGGGTTGTCGTTGATGAAGTCCGCCAGCGGATTGGCGGCCACCAGCATCAGGCCCACCGCCACGACGACGGCGACGACCATGATCGGCAGGTGCTCGGTCATGCCGACCGCCGTCAGGATGGAGTCGATCGAAAAGACGATGTCGAGGGCGAGGATCTGGACGATCGCCGCGCCGAACCCCAGGGTTCCCCCGCCCCGCTTGTCGAGGAAGTCGTCGCCCTTCTGGTGCGGATCGACGCTGTGGCTGATCTCGACGGTCGCCTTCCAGACGAGGAAAAGGCCGCCAGCGAGCAGGATCAGGTCGCGCCAGGAGAAGGCGACGTCGATCATCGGGTGGCCGTCTTCCCCCGCCGGCAGGGTGAAGGGCAGGGTCACGACCGGTTCGGTCAGGCCGACGATGAAGGCCAGGGTCGACAGCAGCGCCAGGCGCAGGCCGAGCGCCAGCGAGATGCCGATCAGCCGCGCCTTGCGACGGGTGGCTTCCAGCAGCTTGTTGGAGAGGATCGAAACGAACACCAGGTTGTCGATCCCCAGCACCACCTCCATCACGATCAGGGTGAGCAGGGCGGCCCAGGCCGCCGGGCTGGCCGCGAGCGCGGCGAGATTGTCCATTCGGGTGGCGCCTCCTGTGACGCTTTTAGCCGAACGGATGTCGCAGGCGAGCAAAAGCTGGCCATACAGAATTATCCACAGGCGGGCGCCGTGGTCGCGCTTTTGTGAAGCTCTGTTGCGCCGGCGCCACGATCATTTGCCGGCAACCGCCGAGCTCTTGTTTCGGATCGTTTCGCACTTGCGTGATCCAGTTTTCGCGCAAAGAGACGTCGTCGTCGCGGGTATAGTGTCGGCCTGAATTCAGCAACACGACGTATGTATGGCGAGGCCATGGGCTGCGCGGACCATCATCAGCACGTCGACCGCGCATAGAATCTTGGAAGACCTTTCCTAGATGTCGGAATTGGGCTTGGTAACGTCGATGTGAATGCGGATGAACGCGCGCGGCCTGCCGTCGCGCCGACGTAAACCCTCTTTTCACTCGCTCGGGGTTAGGGTTATCCCTTGGACGTAGCGTCGGGGAGGGCCCGAAACATGCGGAAGCGGACGAGGACCCTGCTGGGTTCCCTAGCCGTCGCGATCGTCGTCAGCCTGGCGCCGACCGCCGGCGCGCTCGCCGACACCTATTGGCAGTGCGTGCCCTTCGCGCGGCTGATGTCCGGCATCCAGATCTTCGGCGACGCCCGCACCTGGTGGCAGCAGGCCACCGGCAAGTACGAAACCGGCTTCACCCCGCGCTCCGGCGCCGTTCTCTGCTTCAAGCCGACCCAGCGCATGCGGCTGGGACATGTGGCCGTGGTCAGCCAGGTGCTGACCGATCGGATCGTGCAGATCACCCACGCCAACTGGTCGCCGATCGAAGGCTCGCGCGGCAAGATCGAAAAGGACGTCACCCTCGTCGACGTCTCGCCGGGCGGCGACTGGAGCGAGGTGAAGGTCTGGTACGACCCCAGCCGCGACCTCGGCGGCTCAACCTATCCGACCTACGGCTTCATCTATCCCGACGCCCAGGCGCGCCGCGTCGCCAGCTCGGGCCTGAACACCGCCGAAAACACCGCCCTGGCCATGGCGCAGACCGCGGCCAGCCAGATGGCCACCGCCGTCCGGCCGGGCGCCGGCCCGCTGCACATGCTGAGCCAGGTGGTCGACTCCACCGACCAGATCGGCGCCCTGATCGCCGCCGCCACCCGCGGCGATTCCAAGCCCGGCCAGTAGGCCTCCGCCGCGCCACGGCGGCGCTCCGTCCGCTCGCCGCACGCGCCCGAAAGCGCAATCCAAGATTGCGGGCAGGCGAAAAAATCGCGTGACGCACACGGTTCTTTAAGCGCGTTTCGGGCAGGCTCGAGATCAACAAGGCCACCCGATGACGAGCACGCTTCCACAACATCATACGCCGCTCGACGCCCAGTCCCTGCGCGAGGCCGTGGAGGCGCACCAGCGCTACCTGGCCGGCCGGGCCGGCGGGCGCCGGCTGTCGCTGACCTATGCGGACCTGTCGAACTGCGCGCTGCAGGGCGTCGACCTGCGCGAAGCCGATCTGGCGGGCGCCTGCCTCGCCGGCGCCAATCTCTCGGGCGCCAACCTGTCGCGGGCGGTGCTGTTCGGCGCTGACCTGCGCGAGGCGGACATGCGCCGGATCAACCTCAAGCGGGCGGATCTGCGCGGCGCCTGCCTGCGCGGCGCCAACCTCGCCAATGCGGAAATGGCCGGCTGCGACCTGCGCGAGGGCCGCATCGCCCTGCAGGACAAGCTCGACGGTTTCCGCATCCTGCGCCACGAGAACCGGCCAGGCGAGCTCAACTACGCCATCCTCGCCGGCGCCAACCTCTCCGGCGCCCACCTGAGCGGGACCATGGCGACGGCCAGCGACTTCACCGACGCGGTGCTGGCGGGCGCCCATCTGGCCGGGGCGCGGCTGATGCGCGCGGTGCTCGACGGCGCGGACCTCTCCGGCGCCGACCTTGGCGGCGCGGACCTGACCGGCGCCTCGATGAAGCGGGCGGTGCTCTCCGGGGTGAACCTCGAACACACCCGGCTGGACGAGGCGGACATGACCAATGTGCTGCGCGGGCCGCCGCCGCTGGTCTACATCGACGATCGCCCGCTGGACGAGGTCCTGGCCGAGCACGAAGCCTACTGCGCATCCGACGGCCAGCAGGGCGCGGTGTTGAACCTGCCGGAGGTCGATTTCCGGCCGTTGCGATCGCTGCAGGGACGACACCTGACGGCGTTGATCGCCCCGCGGGGGGTGTTCTTCGGCCTCGACCTGCGCAAGGTTCAGCTGCAGGGCGCGGACCTCTCGGGCAGCGACTTCCGCGGCGCCGACCTGCGCGAGGCGGACCTGCGCGGCGCCAGGCTGGTGGACGCCCAACTCGCCCGCGCCGACCTGCGGGGCGCTCAGCTGGGGCCCTTGATGATCGCCCCCGGCCGCTACGTCCGCACCGATTTCACCCGCGCCACCTTCCGCGGCGCCGACCTGCGCGGGGCCAGCGCGCCGCGCGCCCGCTTCCTCGAGTGCGACCTCGAACACGCCCGGCTGGAGGGCTGCAACCTGCACCAGGCCGAGCTGGAGGTCTGAGGGCGTCTCGCGCCGCCGCGCTCGTGGTTCCTTCTTCTCTTCGGGGCCGCCGCCGCTGCTTCGGGATGGGTCGCCCGGACAAGCCGGGCGATGACGGACCGAAGGGGGAGAAGAAGGGGAGAAGAAGGCCAGGAGAGAGGCCGCTACAGGTTCTCCACCTCGCACCCGAGCTCGCCCCGCAGCCGTTCGGCGACGATTTCGCGGTGGCAGTGGTGGACGTCGGCCTCGTAGCAGAGCAGGGCGGCCTTGCGAGCGCCGGCGATTTCGGCGGCCTGGGCCAGCTCCAGCTGGGCGGCGGGTTCGCTCAGGTGCGCCTCGTAGATGGCGTGCATCTCGACGATGCGGCCGGCGCGCGCCGCCTGGCGGCCCGGCTTGGGCGTACCCAGCGCGCGTAGGTGGACGTAGTCGATGCCGGCGGCCTCCAGGCTGGCGGCCAGGAGCCGCTTGGAGAAGCCGGCCCGGCGTGAGGCCGCCACCGCGCGCACGTCGATCAGCACCTCCACCCCGGCCCGCTTCAGCCGATCGATCAGCTGGTCCTGGGTGATGGCCTCGTAGCCGATGGTGGCCAGGGTGTTCATGATTTCGCTCCGCCGGGACGGCCTGTTCGTCAGATCGAAAGCCCCGCAACGCTGGCCTCGGCCCAGGGGATCAGCTCAGCCTCGGTCAGGGCGACGGTCTTGCGGGTCGCCAGGTCGAACACCGCCGCGACCGCCTCGGCCGTGGCCCACGGCCGGCCGCTGGCCGGGTCGAGGAACCAGTGGACCATGCGGCGCACGCGCGGCTCTGCGCCGACCATGCCGGAGCGCAACTCGTAGCGGTCGCCGGCCCGCGGCCAGGCGAGGAAGACGAAGCGATATTCGAGCACCACCGCGCCCAGGCTGCGCTCGCCGCCCTCGGCCAGGCCGGTCAGCAGGTCGGACATCAGGTGGGCGGCGGAATCGGAGATCCGCGCGATCACCTGCTCGGTGCGCATCCGGCCGAACGGGTCGCAGTCGAGCGTGCGGAACGCGCCCATGCCGATGCGCTTGACCCCGAGCTCCAGGGCGCGCGGCAGGCTGGCGGCGCTCTCCAGCGGCCCCAGGGCGACGCTGCGCGGGGCGGCCTTCTCGGGCATCTCGATCTGCATCGCCTCCGCCCGCGCGCGGACCCGGTCCGGCCAGGGGAAGGCGCGGCCCTCTCGCGAGGTGGCGTGGGACACCAGCATCTGGAAGCTGGCCGCCAGCTCGCCGTCGTGGTGGCGCATCAGCAGCAGGACGCGGGCGTCGTCCTCTCCCATCTCCAGCACGCCGGCCTCGATGTGCAGCCGGGCGCCGTAGAGGGCCTCGCGCAGGAAGCGCAGGTGCTGTTCGCGCACCACCAGGGTGGTGTCGGCGTGCGGCGCGAAGGCCCGCGGCATGCCGAGCTCGGCGGCTAGTCCGATCAGCGCCTCCATCGCCTTGGTGACGTAGAAGCCGACGTTGAGGTGACCCATGGAGTCGCACTCCCAGGTCGCCACGCTGCCGCGCCAAACCTCAACCGCTTCGCCCAAGTTTCGCCCCCGCTTCGAATTGTCGGCGACATTAGGGCGGGGCGTCGCGGTTCGCCATGGGCGCGCAGGCGAACGCGGAATTTAGCGCTTGCCTTCCGCCGGATCGCCGCGCGCGCCGAGGTGCGGGGTGGGGGCGTCCTCGGGGTCGAAGCTGCGCGGCTCGTCCGGCGCGGCGTTCAGCGGCGGGGCGGCGTGGGCGTCGTGGCCCCCGGGCTGGATCCGGTTCTGGTTCGCCGCCTTCGGGCGCGGCGCCGGCGCACCTTGGTGGGGGTCGGCCATGATCTGCTCCTTCGCCTCGTCGCAGGTTCGGCAAGGAAAGCTCCGGGCCGGCGGCCATGTTCCGCGCATCCGTAACGGCCGCGACGCCGTATCGTCGTCATGTCATTCTGGGCGTAGGGTCGGTGGGAGGCGCGCGATGAAGACCAAGCTGCTGGTTCGCCGACATTCGGGCGTGACCCGCCTGACCCACTGGATCAACGTCCTGGCGCTCAGCCTGCTGTTGATGAGCGGGCTGCAGATCTTCAACGCCCATCCGGCGCTCTACTGGGGCGCGAAGTCCACGTTCGAGCGCCCATGGCTGTCGATCGGCGCGGTCGAGCGCGGCGGCCAGCCGGTGGGCGTGACCCGGCTGGCGGGCAGGACCTTCGAGACCACCGGCCTGCTCGGCTGGTCCGGCAAGCCGGGCGCGGCGAGCCCGCGGGCCTTCCCGGCCTGGGCCACGGTTCCGAGCTGGCGCGACCTGGCGAGCGGCCGGCGCTGGCACTTCTTCTTCGCCTGGCTCTTCGTCACCAACGGCCTCATCTATCTGGCCTGGAGCCTGATCGGCGGCCACATCCGCCGCGACCTCTGGCCGACCCGGGCCCAGCTTCGGCTGCGGCACGTGCTGCACGAGATCGTCACCCATGCGCAGCTGAAGTTCCCCAAGGGCGAAGAGGCGCGCAGCTACAACGTCCTGCAGAAATTGAGCTATCTGGCGGTCGCCCTGCTGCTGCTGCCGCTGATGGTCGCCACCGGCCTGACCATGTCGCCCGGGTTCGACGCCGCCGCCCCCTGGCTGCTGGACCTGTTCGGCGGGCGGCAGTCAGCGCGCTCGATCCATTTCGTCTGCGCCAGCCTGATCGTGCTCTTCGTCATCGTCCACCTGGTGATGGTCGTGGCCTCGGGGCTTTGGAACAACATCCGCTCGATGATCACCGGCCGCTACGCGATTGAGGTCGAGGGCGAAGGAGAGTCCGCATGAACGTCGCCGACCGCCGCGGCTGGCTGAAGGGCGCCGCCGCCAGCCTTGGCGCCCTGTGGCTCGCGGCCTGCGACCGGGTCAGCGGCAGCGCCCAGGGCCAGAGCGTGCTGGCCCGCGCCGAGGGGCTGACCCGCCGCGCCCAGCGGCTGGTGATCGACCGCAAGGCCCTGGCCGCCGAATTCAGTCCGGCGCTGATCTCCGCCAACTTCCGCGCCAACGGCTCGATCAATCCCAGCGACGCCGACTATGTCGCCCACGTCGCGGGCGGCTTCGCCGACTGGAAGCTGGTGATCGACGGCCTGGTCGAGCGGCCGCTGGCGCTCACCCTGGAGCAGCTGAAGGCCGAGCCTGCGCGCACCCAGATCACCCGCCACGACTGCGTCGAGGGCTGGTCCGACATCGCCAAATGGACCGGCGCGCGGCTGGGCCCGCTGCTCGACAAGGCCGGACTGAAGCGGGAGGCGCGCTACATCGTCTTTCACTGCGCCGACAGCCTGGGCGGGCCGTCGCTCGACGGCTCGGGCCGCTACTACGAGAGCGTCGACCTGATCGACGCCTACCATCCGCAGACCCTGCTGGCCTATGCGATGAACGACCAGCCGCTGCCGGTCGCCCACGGCGCGCCGCTGCGCCTGCGGGTCGAGCGCCAGCTCGGCTACAAACAGGCCAAATATGTCATGCGCCTGGAGGCGGTCGCCGACTTCGCCCACTTGGGCGGCGGCAAGGGCGGTTTCTGGGAGGATCGCGGCTACGAGTGGTACGCCGGGATCTGAGGGCTCACCAGCCTATGGCAGGCGGCCGACCTGGTTGTCGTATTCGGCGATTTCGGTCCGCTCGTAGAAGCCGCCGGTATGGAAGGGACTGGTCTCCAGGAAGGCCTGGGCGTGGGCGAAGCTGTGGGTCTCGATCAGGGCGAGGTGGCCGATCAACTCGTGGTCGGCGTCGCGCAGATAGCCGGCGTTGACGATCCGCAGGTTGGGCTGCGCCAGATGCGCGTTGAGCGCAGCTTCGAAGGCGCAGTCGCGGGGCGGCACGGGCTGTCTCAGCAGGCCGAGAATGGCGAAGATCACGGGGCTCTCCTGTTCCGCTGACCGCAGTGAAACGCGCGGCCGCGCCCGGCGTTCAGAGCCGGAGCCGGTGGGCCCACTCCATGAAGGCCTCCAGGTAGCGGCGCAGATAGGCCCCGGTCGTCTCGTCGATCAGCCGGCCCTCGGAGTCGAATTTCTCGTGGGCCCGGAACACCAGAAGCTCCGGCTGCGGCATGCAGTAGGAGTTGGTGAACTCGAAGGCCTGGCGCAGCTGGCTCTGGCCGCGGGCGCTGCCGGTCATGCCCGGCGAGGCGCCGATGATGCCGACCGGCTTGCGCGCCAGCGGCGCCGACTGCGGCGGCCGCGACGCCCAGTCGATGGCGTTCTTCATCACGCCGGGGACGCCGTGATTGTACTCCGGCGTGACCAGCAGCACGGCGTCGGCGTCGCGGATCGCCTGTTTGAAGGCCGCCACCCCTTCGGGGTCGCCCTGCGCCTCGACGTCGCCGTTGTAGAGCGGCACCGGGGCCAGATCGAAGATCTCGATCACCAGGCCTTCGGGCGCCTGGTCCTGCGCGGCGTTCAGCAGCGCCCGGTTGAAGGAAGCGCGGCGCAGGCTGCCCGCGACGCCGAGGACCTTGATCGGCCCGCTCATGAGGCGAACTCCCGTTCGGGGGCGTGGCGGAGCGCCGGCGCGGGCGGGGCGGCGGCTGCTGCGGCGTCGAGCCGGGCGAGATAGGCGTGCACCCCGGCGACCGCCTGGGCGCCCTCGCCGACGGCGGCGGCGACCCGCTTCACCGATCCCGCCCGGATATCGCCGATGGCGAACACGCCGGGCAGGCTGGTTTCCAGCTCATGGCTCGCGCCGACGGTCTCGCCGGTGGCGATGAACCCCTTGGCCTCCAGCTCGACTCCCGAGCCGGCCAGCCAGTCGGTATTGGGATCGGCGCCGATGAACAGGAAGAGGTGGCGGATGGCCTCGCGGGTCTCCGCGCCGGTCTTCACGTCGCGCCAGCGGATCGCCGACAGGGCGCCGCCGTCGCCCTCCAGGGCGGTGATCTCCGCCCCGGGCCTGAGCTCGATGTTCGGCGTCGCCGCGATCCGCTCGATCAGATAGCGCGACATGCTGGCCTCCAGCCCCGGCCCGCGGATGATCAGGCTCACCTTGGCGACCTGGCTGGCGAGATAGACCGCCGCCTGGCCGGCGGAATTGCCGCCGCCGACCAGGGCGACGTGCTGGCCGGCGCAGAGCCGCCCCTCCAACGGGGAGGCCCAATAGTGGATCGAGGCCGCCTCGTAGCGCGACAGGCTCTCCAGGCCGAGCCGCCGGTAGCGGGCGCCGGCGGCGATCACCACCGCGCGGGCCCGCGCCTGCTCGGCGTTGGCGAGCGCGATCGCATAGCCGCCGCCCGGATGAGCGGTGAGGCTGGCGGCCTCGTCGGGGATGGCCATCTCGGCGCCGAACTTGCGGGCCTGGTTGTGCGCCCGAGCCATCAGGGCGACGCCGCTGATGCCGGTGGGGAAGCCAAGGTAGTTCTCGATCCGCGCCGAGGCGCCGGCCTGGCCGCCGAAGGCGCGGCAGTCGAGCACCAGCACCGACAGTCCCTCGGAGGCGGCGTAGACCGCCGCCGCCAGGCCGGCCGGGCCCGCGCCGATCACCGCCAGGTCATAGATCCGGTCGGGGTCGATCGGCGACACCAGGCCGAGGCAGCGGGCGAGATCGCCTTCGCTGGGATTGCGCAGCAGTGATCCGTCCGGGCAGAGGACGATCGGCAGGTCGGCGGCGGGAACCTCGAAGCGCGCCACCAGCGCCGCCGCCTCCGGATCGCGGCAGGTGACCAGCCGCCGCCGCGGATGGCCGTTGCGCATCAGGAAGCCTTCGAGCCGCCGCGCGTCCGGGTCGCCGTCGGGGGCCAGGATGATCGGCCCGCCGGCGCCCTGTTCCAACAGGCCGACCCGGCGCAGGATCAGGGCGCGCATGATCCGCTCGCCGAGCTCGGCCTCGGAGACCAGCACCGCGCGCAGCCGCTCCGGCGGAATGAGGATCGCCTCGACGGGGCCGACGGCGACCGCCTCGACCAGCGACGGCCGGCCGGTCAGCTGGGCCAGTTCGCCCATGAAGCCGCCGGCCGCGTGTTGGACGATCCGCCGCGTCTGGCCAGCTTCGCGCGCCAGGATGTCGACCTCGCCCGACAGGATGACCGCCAGCCCGTGGTTGGTCGCGTCCAGCGCCATCAGGTGTTCGCCGGCGGCGTAGCTGTGCCGCGCGCCGAAGGCCTGCAGGCGGCCGATCTCGGCCGGGGTCAGGGTCGGAAAGGCCTGGTGACTTCGGGTGTCGATGATGCTGGACGGCGCCGTGGTCATGAATCCCTCCTGGCCGGAACGCGACCCGCCTCGCGGCGGAACACGCTGTCGGAGCGCGTGCGGCCAACGTCCGACAGCCGCGCAACCATGCACGTCTGCGCAAGCCGCGTCGAACGGAACAGCTCGTCCGCCTCCCGCTCAATCGCCATCGGCGGCGCGCCGTCAGCGCTTCTTGCCGAGCTCGGCGGCGATGTCCTTGGTCAGCCGGCCGACCTTGCGGTGGGCGGCGACGATCTGGTCGCGGGTCACGCCCCAGCGCTTCATCCAGTATTCGACGGCCTTGCGTTCGGACAGGTCGAGCCGGTCGGTGTCGATGAATCCGCGCTTGTCCTTCAGGCCGGCCATGGTCTCTCCCCGCGATTCCGCGAGTTTAGCGCTTCATCCACGGCTTGGACACGCCGGTCGCCATGGCGGCGGCCTGCTCGCGCTGGAACTTGCCGCCGCGCGGGGGCTTCGGCTTGGCGTCGAGCGCGGCCTTCTTCAGGCGCAGGGCGCGCTGGATCGGCGTCTCGTCGCCACTGTCGTTCGGGTCAGCGTCTGTGGGGTCGCTCATATCGACGGTCTAGCACGGTCGGAGCCGGCGCGCGGCGCCTTTGCGTGCGCCCCGGTCCCACGTCCCCTGCGCGGGCGTTTGACAACCCCACGTCTGCCCCGTAACTGCGTATGCGAGTCATTCGCATTCTCATTTACAGGTTGCCCCATGCTGTTCCGTGTCTCCAGGCCATCTCTGCTGATCTCCGTGGCGATGAGCGCCTGCGGCGTCGCCCACGCCGAGGACGCCGCCGAGAGCCGGGCCAAGGTGGTGGACGAGGTGGTGGTCACCCGGCCGGCGCGCGCGGCGGTCGCCTCGGTGACGGGCTTGCCGCTTAGCGTCCGCGACACGCCCCAGGCGGTGACGGTGATGGGAACCCAGCAGATGCGGGACTTCGCCCTGAGCGACGTCAACACCCTGTTGGCGCAGATTCCCAACGTCAATGTCGAGCAGGTCGAGACCGACCGGACCTATTACAACGCCCGCGGCTTCGATATCACCAACTTCCAGATGGACGGGGTCGGCATGCCCCTCTTGTGGGGCATCCAGTTCGGCTCGCTGGACACCGCGCCCTTCGAGCGAGTGGAGGTGGTGCGCGGCGCCAACAGCATCATGACCGGCGTCGGCAACCCTTCCGCGACCGTCAACTATGTGCGCAAGCGCCCGACCGCGACCTTCCAGGGCCTGCTCTCGGCGGAATACGGATCCTGGGACGACAAGCGGCTGGAGGCGGACCTCTCCGGTCCGCTGAACGCTTCCGGCACGCTGCGCGGCCGCCTGGTCCTGGCCGGCGATGACGCCGACTCCTACCTCGACTACTACAAGACCAGGCGCGGCGTGGCCTATGGCGTGGTCGCCTGGGACGTGACGCCGGACCTGACGCTGACGGCTGGCTATTCGCGCAATGACAGCAAGGCCGACGGGGTGCTCTGGGGCGCGCTGCCGCTGGTCTATTCGGACGGGACGCGGATCAACTATCCGGCGTCGGCCTCCACCTCGGCGGACTGGACCTATTGGAACGTACTCGACCAGACCAGCTTCCTCGAGGCCGCCTGGCGGCTGCCGCAGGGCTGGAACCTGCAGGCGACCGGGACCTACCGCAGCTTCGACGAGCACGCCAAGCTGCTCTACGCCTTCGGCAATCCCGATCCGGAGACGGGGCTGGGCGTGGCGGCCATGACCGGCCTCTATCCCTCGCACTATCGCCAGTACCTGTTCGACCTGACGGCCTCCGGTCCGTTCGAACTGTTCGGCCGCACCCACCAGCTGGCGCTCGGCGCCAGCGCGGGGCGCAGCACCGGCAGGGAGTCAGAGGGCTTCGCGGCGGTGTTTCCGGACTACCCGTCGATCTTCCTCTGGGGCCGCGAGCAGGTCGCCGAGCCGAGCTATCCAGCCCCGGTCCTGCAGGCGAACCTCGTCGACAAGCTGTATCGCGCCTACGCCTCGACCCGGCTGGCGTTCACCGACCGGCTGTCGGCGGTGGCGGGGGCGACGGCGGTCAGGCTCGAGTCGCGCGGGACCTCCTATGGCGTCGACCAGGCGCGCGAGGAGTCGAAGGTCAGCCCCTATCTCGGCCTGATCTATGACCTGACGCCCCAGGTCTCGCTCTATGCGAGCTACACCGACATCTTCAACCCGCAGGTCGAGGTGGACGTGAACCACCAAAGGCTCGCCGCCGCCCACGGCAAGAGCTACGAGGCCGGGATCAAGAGCGAGTTTTTCGATCGTCGGCTCTATCTGACCGCCGCCGTCTACAAGGCCGAGCAGCTCGGCCTGGCCGATTACGCCGGCGTGTTCCCGGACAGCAACAAGTCCTACTACGCCGGCGTCGACACCAAGGTCACCGGCTTCGAGGTCGAGGCCGCCGGCCGCGTCACCGACCGGTGGGTGCTGAGCGGCGGCTTCACCGACCTGGAGATCGACGGCCCGACCGACACGCCGATCCGCGCCTACATCCCGCGCCGCACGTTGAAGGCGGCGAGCACCTACAGCTTTCCCGAACTGCGCAACCTGAAGCTGGGCGCCGCCGTGCGCTGGCAGGACCATATCTCCACACAGGACATCGTGACGGTGAAGCAGAAGGCCTATGCGGTCGTCGACCTCACCGCCTCGGTGGACGTGACGGAGAAGGTGCGCGCGACGCTGAACCTCAAGAACGCTGGCGACGACAAGCACCTGACCAGCCTGATGTGGACCCAGGCCTACTACGCCGCGCCGCGCAACGTCTCGCTGCGGCTCGACTACGCGTTCTAGGGTCCGGGGTGCGCGCGCCTGACGATTCTGAGCGCTGATCGGCGCAGGATCGTGCGCGGTGGAGTCGAGCGGCCTTCTCGCGACCCAGCGTAAGCGGCTCAAAGGTGGGCGAGTGAGAAAGCCTCCAAGCGCTCGAACGAACACCGTTGCGATCAAGGCAAGAGGATATCGCCTGATATCAACCAATAGTCGGATCGGGATTACGCGACAAGTAGTTTTAAGGTGCGGTGGCAGGATCGGCTATCTTGGCCTAACTTTCTGGACAAACCGAGCATTGAATCCCCCTTTCGTCCCATGATGCGGTCAAGAGGTATGGGGTGCTCACTTCCAGATGTGATAGGTCAATGGACTTCGATAGATAGCCTGTTTCCTCGCTAGTTATCTCCACCATAAATATCCGGCGACCGCATTCTAGTATGTGTATTTGCTCCCGACCATCCGGACTGCAGTGCTTTATTACATATCGAGCCGGGACTTCCGGATATTTTGGATCTATCTTAAATTGAGCTGTTAACATTCCTCGTCGGCGTATACCCATCTTTTGGGTATACGAAGATATTGGCTTATTGGAGTGTCCGTCTAAAAATTTATCCCGTATGCTCGTTCCAACGATTTTGAAGTCCACAGGTAGCTGAAATTTGCACAAAAAGTTTGGTATCACGGTGTGAATATGTTCTACCGGTATGCCTTCTATGTGCGCGGTGCGGTTTATAAATCGCCCGTCGATTACTACTGCGGCGACGTGTTTGTGATTACGCAACTCACGTTCGATTGTAGATCTGGCGTTATCGGCAACTGATAAGAAATGGGTGGCCTGCTTGTATGGGGCTTGGATGTGGACGATGCCCGGGCTGTCTTTCGGAAGTTGGTCTGCCGCACTTCGAAGGTGTTTAACAATTCGGGAATTCTGATCTATATCTTTTGAAGGTTTTGATTTTATTATCCATATGCTTTGAGCTATTCCGGAATTTTCTTGAGATCGAACCTGCATCCAAAGGTGTTCGTCGCTTTGGTGCGGGATTTGCGGGATGGGAATTGACGTTCCAGCAGGACAAATCTCGGAGATGTAAAACTTACAGCCGTCTAACTCTGCTCCTGGAAGTGCGGGGTAGTTGCGAATGAGGTCGCCCGATATGTCGCTAAGAGGATGGGCGTCGTTGCCTTTTAAGCGCCTATCAGATTCGACTCGGATGTAGAGATTGAAGGGGCTCGCCGAGAGCTGCTTGGAAATGCGCGCTTCGAGGTCGAGCCAGACTAGATCTTCCTTTTGGACGTCGTCTTCGAGGGATTTGCACTCAATAAAGACGCATGTTCCATCGCTGCATCGAGACATGAGGTCGGGGCGTCGCCGGCCGCCGCTTGATTCCGTAGGCACTATGGCGATGGGTATGTCGATTATGCTGTATTGAAAATGTGTAGCGATCTCAAATGACGTCGAGTAAAAATGATCTTTTTCCGCAAGACGATCTAGAGTATTTCTGAACTCAGGGTCTCGAAATATCGAAGATACGTGCGAAAGAGTGTCAATAAGGAAATAAACATCTGGACCAAACTCAAGGCGTCCAGATTGAGGAGGCGAATTCGCTGCCTTGATAAGTTGATCCCAGGCTACTGCAAACGGATGCGCTTTGCGTCTATCTTCAAGCAAATCAGATGTTGTCTTGGTAGTCCCTAGGACATAGTTTCCGATCATCCGTGCAAAAATGGGTTCTCCAAGCAGCGCGCGCAATTCCTGCGCGACCTCGGCGAGGTTGGACGCTGTTATTTTTACACGCCCGAACTTTCCCATTCGCTGCCGCCTCGAATCCAAAGGACATTGACGGAGACTGACAAACTGAATGGTGGTTGTGCAACATCCAGTTGTTAGGTGCGAGCTTTAGGTCGGTGATCGCATCTTCCTGCGTATGCTCGCCCTCAGGCGGCCGGGTGAGGGGGCGTGCAGAACTTGCCGAGAGCCGCCGCTGACCTTTCCGTCGATAAGCTGAAAGGTCCGCGCGCCCCCTCATCCGGGCCGCTGCGCGGGCCACCTTCACCCGCAATGGGTGAAGGGGCGCGACGGCCCTCCCTGCCAGCAAGGAGCGGCGCTTGGCGGCTTAGCCCGCCTTGGCGAACAGCTTGGCCCAGCGGGGCTTTTCGCGGGTCTTCCAGGAGCCGCGGTGCCAGGCGTCGGAGGCGATCAGCGGCACCACGGTGGTGGCTTCGGCGAACACCATCTGTTCCCAGGTCACGTCGACCTTGCCCCAGGAGCAGGCCTCCTGCAGCGTCGAGGACGAGCAGGCCCCGTCGCGCACGTCGGCCACGGTGATCTGCACGGCGTATTTGTGCATGTCGACTTCGTGGCCGAGGATTTCGGCGCAGACCACGGTGTCCTGGGCGAAGTTCTTCGGCACGCCGCCGCCGACCATGAACAGGCCGGTGGTGCCGGCCGCGATCTTGATGTCGGTCAGTTCGCGGAAGTCGGCGATCGAGTCGATGGTCAGGTAGGGCTTGCCAGCCTTCATCCGCTCCACCTGGTGCTTGACCAGGCCAAAGCCCGCCGAGGAGTCGGTGAAGGCCGGTCAGAAGATCGGCACGCCTTCGCGGTAGGCGGTTTCGATCAGCGAGTTCGGCTTCTTGGCGTTGCCCGCCGCCAGCCACTTGCCCATCTCGTGGATGAATTCGCGGCTCGAATAGGGGCGCGGCTCCAGCGAATTGGTGATCTGGAAGATCGCCTCGTCGCAGGCCTGCAACTCCTCCTCGTCGATATAGGTGTCGTAGATGCGGTCGATGTAGTTCTCGCGCAGGTCGCGGTCGTCGACCACCTCGCTCGGCTTGGCTTGGTAGTGCTTGAAGCCGAGGGCTTCGAAGAAGTCCATGTCGACGATCGAGGCGCCGGTGGAGACCACCACGTCGATCAGGCCGTACTGCAGCATGTCCCGGTAGATGTGCATGCAGCCGCCGGCGCTGGTCGAGCCGGCCAGCGTCAGCCAGGTCGAGCAGCTCACGTCTTCCAGCGCCATCGAGAAGATGTCGGCTGCGCGCGCGGTGTCCCGGCTGGTGAAGCTCATGTTGCGCATGGCGTCAATGACCGGACGGGCATCGTACTGGTTGATCGCCACGTGCTCGACGGTGCGGGAGAGCAGTTCGGCTTTGCGGTTGGATTTCTGAACAGGAGCGTTCATCGTCGGAAGTTCCCTTCTGAGGGTGATCGCCCGTCCAATAGAAAGGCGCGACCGGGACGGAGCGACCGGCCGCGCCTTGTATCTCACAAACGTGACGCCTTTTAGCGCCCGCTTTCAGCCTCCGCGGATCAGCGTTTCCGCCGCCGCTTGCCGGCCGCGCCCTTGGGCCGCGACAGGCGAACCACCTTGCGCTCATCCTCCCGCTGTTCGCGGGGCAGGCGGATGGTGCGCCCGGCGAGGCCGTACATCGACGCCATCGGCGCATCCGCGACGACCACGGTTTCGGCGTCGCCGAAGCCGTTGAAGCGGGTGTTCATCGCCACGCCATAGGCCCCCAGCATGCCGATCTCGATGTAGTCGCCCTCACGGACGTCTTCCGGCAGCCAGAAAGGGCCCGGCATATGGTCCATCGAATCGCAGGTCGGGCCGTAGAAGCGGAACGGCTTCAGCGGGCTTTCCACTTCCCGCACCTCGCCGCCCTCGCCCCGATAGAGCTTGACCGGAAAGGGCCATTTAACGTGCGCCGCGTCGAACAGGCTGCCGTAGCTGCCGTCGTTCAGATAGAGGGCGTCGGCCTTCTTGAGTTCGACCTTGGTCAGGATCGAGGAGGCTTCCGCCACCAGCGCCCGGCCCGGCTCGCACCACAGCTCGGTGTCTTCGTGCACCGACATCTCGGCGAAGCCGCGGTCGATCGAGTCCAGATAGTCCGCCAGGTCTGGCGGCATCATGCCCGGATAGATCGAGGGGAAGCCGCCGCCGACGTCGACGACGTCCACCAGCACGCCCGCCCGCACGATCGCGCGATTTGCCTGGGCCAAGGCGGCTTGGAAGGCCGTAGGCCGCATGCACTGGCTGCCGACGTGGAAGGAGACCCCCATCCGGTCCTGGGTGGCGCGCCGCGTGGCCAGCAGCAGCTCTGGGGCGTCATGCAGGGCGACGCCGAACTTGCCGGACAGCGAATAGGACGCGCCTTCGGTCTGCACGCCCAGACGGACGATCAGCGACAGGTCGTCGGCCCCGCCGGTCGCCTCGAGGATCTTTTGCAGCTCCTCGTGGGTGTCGAGCGAGAAGGTCCTCACGCCATGGTCGAAGTAGGCGGCCGCGAT
>Ga0105248_10001800_pt1 | contig 23832 bp, 14 predicted proteins | sample KBSS34metaG_FD_81524 | JGI IMG/M metagenome (GOLD analysis project Ga0105248, IMG submission 81524) | Switchgrass rhizosphere microbial communities from Kellogg Biological Station, Michigan, USA - KBS S3-4 metaG | ecosystem: Host-associated > Plants > Roots > Rhizosphere > Soil | place... | reverse complement strand
CAACGGCTCTCTCGGTGGAGCGCACGCCGACAAGGCAAACGCCAACAACCATAACGCATGCACTCGATTCGCAGTCATCGCGAACTACTCGAATCCTCGGCGAGTTATCGAATTCTCGGCCTCTTTAATACTTTATCTCAGATTCCGACAGTTTGACGCTACCAGTCGACGAACCGAAGGCTATACGAGCGCCTTAGTCAGGTAAGGTCGCTGACATTTGCGCGAGGTGTCGGCGCGCTACGCGGTGGCGCACGTCCAAACGGTTTGCCACCACCGAGGCGCGAGTAAGGGGTGCAGCACACTCAGGGCATGCCAGCGAACATCATCCGTCTGCGCCCATGATTATCTAATCAGAAAGCGAACAACCACCGCAACGCCTTCTCTCCTGCAACTCCTTCCAACTGCCGATTCTCTCGCGATCGTAGGCCAGGACCACTCAGGGCGAGCCATCCAGTGCCACGTCATCAAACGCTATCGCGGCTGCCTGAGCTTTTGGACACGTTCGCCAGCGTGCCGCCAGCTTTCTACCGTCGCTGCAAACTGGACGCGTGCCGTTCTCCATCTGCTCTTCCCTTTTCCGAATCACCGGAGGAGGGATTATTGAGCTAATTGCGAGGAGTCGATAGATTTAACCTCGCGATCTGTTGCTTAGATCCACGATGGCAGATCGGGCTCACGAGTCCCGTTGGGCCGCTAGGACGTAAGACGCCGGTTTAGCGAACGTGCACGGTTTCATAGGATGGTTCAGCGTGAACCTTGCCACTCCACCGCACCGGCGGCGTGAGTATTCGGTTCTTGATCTTGAGCCACGCCCTACTCGGTCCCGCCCTATACGCAGCGTCTGCTCGCTTACGATAATACCCTCATTTGACGGGCTCGCCCTCGCCACCGATGCGTCGATCCATTTGCGCCGCTTACACCGCTTGCGGCGTCTGATTTCGCCATCAGCGGCCTGTACAGGCAAGCCACTGTAGCAGCCATTCGACGCGTTATCGACCCGTCTTCTATTATGCGCTCTTAAGACCTGCGTCGTCCGAGGCGCTGTTGGGCGCGAATTCACGCAGATGATGATGCGCCTCCTCCGCGGATTCGTAGATGTGCGGCGCAAGACCTCGCTCGGACAGTGCGTTACCGAGCTTCAGCCGAAGGAAGTTCGACGTCGTGTAGCGAGTGACCCCCCAGTAGTAACGTTCGACGACTCCCTTGACCATTTCCGTCCAGGCATCAATCAAGTCCGGACCTATCACGAAATTATCGTAGTTGACGATCCCATACACCTTTCTGCCGAGCGGTTCGAGCTTGCGTTCGATCTCGCGCCGCACGTTGTCGATGTCCTGCTGAGAACGGACGACGAACCGCTCGAAATTGATGAAGAACACGTTCTGATCGGCCACATACGCGAGTCGTCGCTCCAGTGGGACCGCCAGCATTCGGTCTCGTAGCCCCATCGGCGTATCACGGAAGATCGCGTCGTCCATTGTGCGCAGGTCCTTGCTGACGACCGGACGAAAATCCATCTGCGCGAAGATGTCGCGTTCCAGATCGATCCCAGGAGCGATCTCGACCAGTTCGACCCCCTGTTCGCCAAGGCGGAACACACAGCGCTCGGTGATGTAGGTGACGGGCTGCCTGCGCTTCCACGCGTACGAACCCGAAAACGTCCGGTGCTCGACCATGGGCACAAATTTCCTTGACTTGCCTTCCTGCAGGATCCGCAGCCGGCCGTCCTCGACGCCAACGATTAGGCGCCCGCACGTGAATGTGCCGACGAACACGACACTCTTTGCGTTCTGACTGATGTTTATGAAACCACCAGCGCCTGCGAGCCGCGGCCCGAACTTCGACACGTTTAGGTTGCCCTCCCGGTCCGCCTGCGCGAGCCCGAGGAACGCGACGTCCAGACCACCACCATCGTAAAAGTCAAACTGGTAGGGCTGGTCAATGATGGCCTGCGGGTTGGTTGCCGCGCCGAAGCTGAGCCCACCCGCAGGGATGCCGCCGACGACGCCAGGCTCGGCAGTCAACGTCATGAGATCGATGACATGCTCCTCAGCGGCGACAGTCGCGACACCCTCCGGCATGCCGATCCCAAGATTGACGACGCTGTTGGACTTGAGTTCGAGCGCGGCTCGGCGCGCGATGATCTTGCGTTCGGACATCTCCATGGTCGCGATCGAAGACACCGGCACGCGCATCTCGCCTGCGAATGCCGCGCTGTAGGGCTCGGCAAACGTCTGCATGTGGTATTCCGGTCTCTCGGCGACGACCACGCAATCGACGAGGATGCCCGGAATCTTCACCTGCCGCGGATTGAGCGAACCGCGCTCGGCGATGCGCTCCACCTGCGCAATAACGACCCCACCGGAATTGCGCGCGGCCATCGCAATTGCGAGACCTTCGAGCGTTAGCGCCTCGCGCTCCATGGTGATGTTGCCGTCGGGATCGGCGGTCGTGCCCCGGATGACGCCCACGTTGATCGGGAACGCACGGTAGAATAAATACTCGTCGCCGCCGAGCGTCATGAGCACGACCAGATCCTCGGTGGTCGCGGCGTTGATCCTGCCGCCCCCGAAGCGCGGATCGACAAACGTACCCAGCCCCACCCGCGACAGGTGTCCCGGTTTACCCGCCGCGATGTCGCGGAACAAGTGCGTAATTACACCTTGCGGCAGGTTGTAGGCCTCGATTTGATTGCTAACGGCAAGCGTCTGGAGTTTCGGCACGAGGCCCCAGTGCCCGCCAATCACCCGTTTCACGAGGCCCGGGTGACCAAGATGATTGAGGCCGCGCTCCTTGCCGTCACCCTGTCCCGCCGCGTAAACGAGCGTCAGGTCGCGTGGAGTCCCGACACCGTTGGCATCGTCCCGGACCGAATCCAGGAACCGGTTCTCGAGTGCCACCGCAATGTTCTCGGGGAAACCGATGCCGACGAAGCCCGACGTTGCGACGGCGTCACCGCTCCTGATCAACGCGACCGCGTCGCGTGCGGTGACGACTTTGCCACGCTCGAACGTGTGTAGCGCTGCCACTAGATCGGCGACGTTGGTTGTGTTCATGCGTTTCCGGTTTCGATTCGAGGAGGGCTACTTCAGTGCTCAAACTTTTCTTCAGGCCCGGGTGGCGGTGTCGCCGTGATTACAATGCCCAATAGATAGTATGCAGCGGATGCGCATCCGGACGCCCGGACGCCCGCGTGCGTAACTCTGTTCGATTCCGCTAACGTTTCACTTACTCTTTCAAGAGGCGTGTTCATGACTACGGAAACCAGGCGCAATTCCGGATCTGGTGATCAGGGGGTGATAGCCCGGTTGGGCGCAGTACTCGCTGACTGGAGCGAGAAGTGGTTTCCGGACGCGTATGTCTTTGCCGCCATAGCTGTCGTCATTGTGTGCGTCGCCGCGCTTGCGATGGGCCGTACGCCCAGTCAGATCTCAGTGGATTTCGGCAAGTCTTTCTGGAACCTCATCCCATTTACGATGCAGATGGCGTTTATCGTCATTGGCGGTTACATCGTCGCCGTTTCTGCACCGGTGCGCAAAGTCATCGACGTGCTTGCCCGCTTTCCAAAGACGCCTAAGGTCGCGGTGGCGTATGTCGCACTCTTGGCCATGGTTGCCTCGCTGCTCAGCTGGGGCTTCAGCATGATCTTTGCGGGAATACTGATGCGCGAACTTAGCAAGCGCGTCAACGGTATTGATTATCGCGCAATCGGCGCCGCCGGCTACCTTGGTTTGGGCAGCATCTGGGCACTTGGTTTGTCATCATCGGCTGCGCTATTGATGGCAACCAAAGGGTCGATACCACCGGCATTGCTGAAGATCAGTGGAGTCATCCCGCTTGAATTGACTTTGTTCACTTGGCAAAATCTAGTAATGATCCTCGTTCTCATAGTTCTTTCCGTGTGGATCTGCTACGTCTCGACGCCGACCGCAGAACGTGCCAAGACGGCCAAAATGGCGGGGATCATTTATCAGGAAACACAGGAAAGCATCGGCAAGCCGCAGACTCCAGGAGAATGGCTCGAGTTCAGCCCGCTTCTAACCGTTGTGATCGTAGCGCTGGGCGGCGTTTATCTTTTTGATGTTTTCAGGACCGTCGGTGGACTGGCGGCGCTGGATCTCAACACCTACAACTTCATGTTCATAATCGCCGGTATGTTGTTGCACTGGAGGCCCCGTTCCTTCCTCAGGGCGGCAGCGAAAGCGGTTCCCATGACGGGCGGGGTGTTGCTTCAGTTTCCGCTGTACGCTGGTATTTTTGGCGTCCTGATCGGATCGGGTCTGAACGAGGTTCTCGCCAAATTATTCGTCTCGATCTCGACGCAGGATACCCTGCCGTTGATAGGCGGCATCTACTCGGCCATCCTTGGTTTGTTCTTGCCGTCCGGCGGCGGCAAGTGGATTGTAGAAGCGCCATATTTGCTGGAAGCGGCAAATCAGTTGCATGTCAATCTCGCGTGGATGGTCCAGGTCTATAACGCCGCGGAAGCACTGCCGAACTTCATCAATCCGTTCTGGATGCTGCCACTCATGGGGTTGACAGGCGTCAAGGCGCGCGATCTAGCGGGCTACTCGACGTTGCAGCTGCTTTTTCATGCTCCCATTGTTCTGCTGATGCTCTGGCTCCTCGGAAAAACGCTGCCGTACGTACCACCGATTCTGAACTAACAAGACCTTTCAGCGCCGGCGCGCCCTGCATGATCAGGTCGAGCCTATAACGGGCATCCAGATCATCGAGCACGTGGAGCGGCACGGCGAGGCACTCTTCCGCGCGATCGCGGAGCAGGATTAGCGTGGCTGAAGATAAAGAATGGGGGTACTCGCGGCGCGGTGCCGTCGAGTGGCAAGGTTAAGCCTCTTGCCGCGCAGCTTGCGATCGGGATTGCTAGGGAGGAGTGCGATTGGTCGCCGTTTCGTGACCGATAACGCCCCCGAAGGACGAGCGTGGACGGACCATCGACAAAGATGGCCCGCTACACCCTAGACGGGAGGGGGTCTCGCCTCAGAAGCAATCAGTCTAGGCCAACTCGCCGTGAAGTACCCGAGGTTGGGGATGATGCAGCGCGGAGCGTGCCCCCATGGGCTGCTAGGATTTCCCGAGCGATGAAGAGCCCGAGCCGCACCCGTGTCGAACCATCGGAGTCCGTCGGACCAGCAAGCGGATTACGCATGTTCTCTAGCGCCGTTGGGGAGTTAAGCACGCCCTCGTTCTGCACAGCGATGGACATCTGATCGTCCTCACCCCGAACGGTCAACACGATGGCTTTTTGCTGTGCACCATGTTCGACCGCGTTGACCACGAGGTTTGACACCACTTGGCCAAGCTTCACACTGTCCCAGTTGCCAGTTAGGTCGCCTTCGTACGCCACTTCAAGATGTTTGCCGGGATAAGCGGCGCTAATCTCCTCAACCACCAATTCGCACACGTCCCGTAGATTTGTAGGTGCGAGCACGATCGGGATGGAGCTTCCGAGACGAGTACGAGTGAGGTTAAAAAGGTCCATTACCAGAGCGCCCATCCGCTTCGCGCTGATGCTGATGCGCGTCGCGGCTGACTCTACGAGTGCGGGGTCTGGGATTCCGGGCCTCAGCAGTGATTGGGCCGATAGTGCGATTGCGTTGAGCGGATTTCGTAGGTCATGTCCGAGCACGGCTAGGAATAAATCGCGCGAATGACGCAACTCACGGGTGAAACGTGCCGTTGCTTCCGCCGTCGCCTGGTCGATAGCTTCGTTAAACCTGATGATGTCGCTGAGATTCGTGCCCTCTGGTGTCGGCGACGCGGCAATCCACAGTCGCAGTACGCTGGCGCGCAGCGCCCGGTACTCACTCAATAGCTGGTCCATCGTGAATCCATGAGCTTCCCGAAGCCCAGCGTGCACTTCTGCCGCAGTTTCCTCGGTCGCTCGCCGGGGAGTTTTGCCCTTCGCCTTTTGGACTTGGTCTGCCGCGCTCTGGAATGTGTCGAGGTCCGCGGCTATAGCGTTAAGCATCTCGATGATGTGGTCGCGTAGGGCCAACTCGAACGTCTTCGCCTCGACCCACGCTCGACGCGGAAGAATTAGTGTCCGCCCTGCGACAGACGCTGGTGGTGATGCGTCAGCACGTGGCTATTGAAGAACTCAGGGCGGCGAGCCTATAGGCACCGGACTACTCCGCGGTACCGGTACCGACGCGTTAGTCGGCATTTGCGCTCGGGGAAAGCTTTCGCTGCAGAAGTCGACTCGATCTAGCCACTAAGCGGGATCTGCATTTATGGCGTGATTGCAGTGTTGACGCTGATCGGTGCTGGCGTAAGGCTTCACCCGCCATCCGGTCAAGGCGCGTTACTGGGCGACCGTGATTAGCGGGATCGTCTGGGTGCGTTGAAGCAGGCGTATCTTGATCCATAGTCGGTACGGGACATCGACGCATGAATCGAAGCCTGCGCGAGTCGCTGCTCGGCAAGTCGCTCGATCCCTTCAGCGGCGACGCGCGTCAACACGTGGCGCTGATCGCATTTCTTGCGTGGATTGGATTGGGCGCGGACGGCCTGTCGTCCGCCTGCTACGGCCCCGAGGAAGCGTTCCTCGCGCTGGGCGAGCACACGCCCCTCAGCCTCTATCTGGCAGCAATGACCGCGATCACCGTGTTCGTGATCGCCGTTGCCTACAATCAGGTCATCGAGTTGTTCCCCTCTGGTGGCGGCGGCGACAAGGTTCGACCCGGCTGCTAGGCGCGCACGCCGGCCTCATTTCGGGCAGTGCGCTCGTCGTCGACTGCGCGCGTATTCGCTGGGCGGTGGGACCTACACCGGCATCGAAGCGGTGTCGAACAACGTCCAGTCGCTGGTCGAACCGCGCGTGCGTACCGGCAAGTGGACGATGTTCTACATGGCGCTGTCATTGGCCTTTACCGCGGCCGGCATCATGGTTCTCTACCTGCTGTGGGACGCTCGCCACGTCGATGGGCGCACGCTCAACGCGGTCACGTTCGAATCGATCATTGCCAATATCGGCTTCGGCAGCCCGGCGATGAACCAAACGGCGCTGGTCGTCGTCCTGGGTTTCGAGGCCGGCCTGTTACTGGTGGCAGCGAACACTGGCTTTCTCGGCGGCCCCGCCGTGCTCGCGAACATGGCGGTGGATTCGTGGATGCCTCACCAGTTCCGTAACCTGTCGAGCCGGCTCGTCACACAGAACGGCGTAATTTTGATGACGGTCGCGGCGGTCGTTGTGCTCCTGATCACCGGCGGCAGCGTGTCGGTGCTAGTCGTCCTTTACAGCATCAACGTCTTTCTGACATTCACATTGTCGCTGTTGGGACTCGTTCGCTACTGGTGGCTGCATCGCGCCGACGACCGATGGCTGATGCGAATTTCGATGTCGCTGCTTGGCCTCGTAGTCTGCGGTGGCATCCTGATCACTACCACCACTGAGAAATTCTTGGAAGGCGGCTGGGTCCCGTTCATCATCACGGGGCTCGTCATCGGCATCGGCTTCGCGATTCGGCGGCACTACAGCACGGTCGCCAAAAGCGTCAGCCGCGCCGAGGCGCTCTATGCGGCTCCAGCCGGACACGTCCAGACGATCGCGAAGCTTGCGCCGGACCGACCGACCGCGGCATTCATCATCGGCCGGAACCGTTGCGGCCTGATTCACGCGGTGCGCACGGTCCTCAGAACGTGGCCGGGCTTCTACAGGAATTTCCTGGTGGTTAGCGCGCAGCCCGTCGACGTCCGTAGCTACGGCGGCGACGAGGTGCTGGCGCGGCTCAAGGCCGACCGGCTGAAGGACATGAAGTCCTACAAAGATCTCGCGCGCCATAACGGGATTGCGTCGAAGTACTACCTGGGGTTCGGCGTCGACGGCGTGGAGGAGATGGTCAAACTGTGGCGGCAGGCACGCGCGGAATTTCCGAACATCGTGTTCTTCGCCTCGAAACTTGTGTTCGCAAACGAGACGTGGTTTACGCGCATCCTCCGCAACCAGATTGTTTCCGCAATGCAGCTAAGACTTCAAATGGAAGGGATGCAGATGGTGATATTGCCGATGCCGGCACCGGGGTGATGTTAGGGCGCGGCCACTCGACTCTTTCAGACGGAACGCTTTGCGCATCTTGAACGACTACGAGCCGATGTAAAAAGCGGTCGAGGAAACCGAGCAACTCGGCTCTATCCGTCACCGGACCGAGACCGCGAGAGAATTTAAGCGAAGCGCGACGTCCCACTCGTGATGAATTCTTCCGTCACTGGTTCCATGTCCGTTAAATCGTCTTCAGACCGCGACGTACTTGGCATAGCAGGGTTCGTACATCTTCGACTTCACAAATCCCAGCAGGTCCGCAGGCTCTGCCTCACTCGCCAGTCCCCGACGGTAGGCGACGGCGGCGACTGCGGCCGCGATGTTTGCCGAGACGTCGCGGATACTGTTGAGCGGGGGATAGAGACTACCCTGCCGCAGGTCGTCCTCCGTGACCTGCTCAGCGAGCGTATGCGCCGCCGCCATGAACATTTCATCCGTCACGCGTGTGGCACCAGAGACGATCACGCCTAGCCCGACGCCGGGAAAAATGTACGAATTGTTGCCCTGTCGCGGCACGTACCTGCGGTCATTCAGCGTCACGGGATCGAACGGCGAGCCGCAGGCGAATAGCGCGCGCCCATCCGACCAGCGATACGCTTGCGTGGCCGTGCATTCTGCCTTAGACGTCGGATTGGAGAGAGCAAACACTATCGGCCGCTTGTTAAGCGAGGCGATGGTGCGCACGACGTCTTCGGTAAACGCGCCCCCTACGGCCGCAACCCCGATGATCGCGGTGGGGCGCAATGTCTTCACTGCCTCGAGCAGGCTGCCTACCAGAGCGTGATCGTGCGCGTATGGTTCCTTGTGCGCAGCGAGATTGGTGCGTTGCTTGACGACCAGACCGCGCGAGTCGAAAAGCCAACATCGTCGGCGAGCCTGCGCCTCGTCTATCCCTTCCGCGACCATCGCTTCGACGATAAGATCGGCGATGCCCGTCGCTGCTTCGCCGGCGCCCTGGAACAGCAGCGTCTGCTCGCCGAGCGCGCCGCCGGTGATCCGCAATGCGGAGAGCATTCCCGCCAACACGACCGCCGCGGTCCCCTGGATGTCGTCGTTGAATGTTGGGATCCGGTCACGATACTTTTGTAGCAGCCGGAAAGCATTGTGGGTCGCAAAGTCCTCGAACTGGATCACTACGCCTGGGTACAGCTTGCCGGCGGCGACCACGAACTCTTCTACCAGCGCGTCGTATTCCTCGCCGCGCAAGCGGGACTGGTGCAAACCGATATAAAGTGGATCGTCCAGCAACTCGGAGTTGTTGGTGCCGACGTCGAGAAGCACCGGCAGGCAGGCGTCTGGAAACACGCCCGCACACGCGGTATAAAGCGCGAGCTTGCCGACCGGGATGCCCATGCCGTTGGCGCCCAGGTCGCCGAGCCCCAGGATGCGCTCGCCGTCGCTGACCACAATGATTGACACATCACGCCGCGGCCAGTTGGCGAGCACCTCCGCGACGCGACCGCGATCGGCGGCACTGACGAAAATTCCGTGCGGACGCTGAAAGATGTGCGTGTACCGCTGGCACGCCAAACCAACCGTCGGCGTGTAAACAATGGGCATCAGTTCATCCGGATGATCCATTAGCAGGCGAAAGAAGAGCGTCTCATTACGGTCGTGCAGCGCTCTGAGATTAATGTACTTCTCGAGATCGTTGGACTTGCGGCGGAAATTCTCCAACACGCGCTCCAGCTGCTGTCCCTGCGAAGTAACGTGCGGCGGCAACAAGCCGCGCAGGTGCAAGGCGTCGCGCTCGCCTTCAGTGAATGCGGTTCCCTTGTTGCGCGCTGGATCCTGCAAGAGCGCGATGCCGTTCGTCAGCGCGGAAGGCGTACTCGCCTTTGTATCGTCATTACCTTTTTGCAACATCACTCATCCCCCACCGTTTTCGCTCGCTTGTGGCCCATGGTCCCGGTTACGTCACGGCAACTTGTTCCCATTCGCTTTGAATGCTTCCCCAAAGGCTGTGAGCTTTCCACCGCCGGCTGCGCTTTCGTGACATTGCCCGCAAGCCTTCCCGGTTTGCGTAGCAAATGCCGCTGTTGCATTCGCAGGTCGAGAAATAATCAAGGACGTTGTGCCCGCAATCAACATTACGGCGGCCGTCCCGTAAACAAGAACAAACGCCTTATCAGCATTCACTTTCATAAACGTTTCTCCGTTGTCGTTCGTTGAGCGTCTTCTATCGGAGCCGCATTGTTCAAAATGTATTGTCGTCAGGTGATAGCCCCCACGCACCGCTTCATGTGTAGATTGAAGCGGCTCGTGGGTTACAAGCTACAGCGACGTTGCTTCTTCTCACACGTGTCATGTTGAGCATAGATCCCACAGGCTGTTGCCGGGACGCTATTCCTTAAATCTACTACTTGTATTGCGATGAAGCCTTGCCCAAAGCGTTCCTCATCGAGGTCCAGGCCGCATCAACGCCAGACTGCATCTGTTGCCATGCCGATTCATTGGCCGTGCGAAGTTCCTGCAATTTCGAATAGGTGAGGTCCCGGTCCGCCCGCAACGCCTTGAGTCGCATGTCATACCCTGCCCGTGCCTCTGCGCTCATCTGTTTGCTTTTGGCGTTCAGGCTATCGACCTCCGCGTCCCATTTCTTGATTTCGGATTCCATCGTTACGCAATACTCGTCCTTTTTACTCATCGCTCGCCTCTATTTGGTTGTTCAGTTTCATGACGGAGTGCCCCAGCCACAGCTCATAGGCCCGGTGCATGATCGATAGGAATTGGTACGCGGCCGATGCTGCGTTTGTTGTATAGGCTTCCGCCGGCACGCTCGTCTGTGCGGTGCCACACCCAAAAGAGACATGTCCCCAATGGGCGCGCCGCCACGAAAAGATGTGGCCGGCCCCTAAGCGGATCGCGGCTGTCCGGATCAAGTACACACTATGTTCGACGCCGCACAGACGAGAGGCCCGGGACCACACATCCTTTCGCCCACAGTTTGTCTTGATTCGGCCCTTTCCTTTCACACGCCCTAACGGTGGGCAGGTGGTACGGCGGGCGCGCAAGGACTCGCTCGGACGGTCAGCCGCGCCTCACGCGCGAGCGTACGCCGCGCGATCGTCCGGCAGGGTCTGGAAGTAGGAGATTGCGAATGAAAGCCGCACGCAAGCCACTCTACCAATCGCTCTATCTGCAGGTCATCGTCGCCATTGTGATCGGCATTCTTCTCGGCCATTTTTATCCAGAAACCGGGACGGCCATGAAACCGCTCGGCGACGGCTTCATCAAGCTCATCAAGATGATCATCGCGCCGATCATCTTCTGTACCGTAGTAGTTGGCATCGCGGGGATGGAGGACTTGAAAAAAGTCGGCAAGACCGGAGGCTACGCCCTGTTCTATTTCGAGATCGTCAGCAGTGTCGCGCTCGCCGTCGGACTCACCATTGTGAACATCGTGCAGCCCGGCGCAGGAATGAACATCGATGCTGCGACGCTCGACACCAAGGGGATCGCAGCGTACGCCAAACCCGGTCAGATGCAGAGTACGACCGACTTCCTGTTGAATATCATCCCCAGCACTGTAATGGACGCGTTCGCCAAGGGCGAGATTCTTCAGGTTCTGTTCTTCGCGCTGCTCTTCGGCTTCGCATTACATCGATTCGGTGGCCGCGGGACGTCGGTCTTCGACTGGATCGAGAAAACATCTCAAGTGCTGTTTGCAATAGTGGGCTATATCATGCGAGCGGCACCGATCGGCGCATTCGGCGCTATGGCATTTACTATCGGCAAGTACGGGCTGGGCTCGTTGCTATCACTCGGCAAGCTAATGGGTTCGTTCTACGCCACGTGCTTGATCTTCGTCCTACTGATACTCGGAACCATAGCAAAGATTCACGGATTCAATATATTAAAGTTCATCCGCTACATCAAGGAAGAACTGTTGATCGTGCTCGGCACATCGTCGTCCGAGGCCGTGCTGCCGCGCATGATGGCCAAGATGGAGAATCTCGGCGTCAAGAAATCAACCGTGGGATTGGTCGTTCCCACGGGCTACTCCTTCAATCTTGACGGTACGTCGATCTATCTCACGATGGCCGCGGTTTTCATCGCGCAAGCGACTGATACGCCGATGACGCTAACGCAGCAACTCACGCTCCTGACGGTGCTCATGCTCACATCCAAGGGTGCGGCTGGGGTTACCGGCAGCGGCTTCATCGTGCTTGCGGCCACGTTATCCGCCGTGGGGAATGTCCCGATCGGTGGGCTGGCCTTGATCCTCGGCGTCGATCGCTTCATGTCCGAGGCGCGCGCGTTGACTAATCTTGTCGGCAACGGCGTAGCTACAGTCGTCGTGGCCAAGTGGTGCGGGGATCTGGATCAGGCTAGGATGCATCAAGTGCTCGACAATGGGGTAACGGACGATGTCCAGGAACCAAGGGAAATGCTCGATGTCATCGGGACACGCGTGCCCGCCGGTGCAAGCTAGTGGTGTCGATGTCGATGATTCGTGATCCCTTGAAGTTGATCGCAGTGTCTGCTGGTAGTCCGGCGATGCGCCCAGAATCGTTCCCGTCACTGCGCGGAACTGGTCTGCTCGTCGGACAGCACGAACGAATTCGCGGTGCTGCGCGGAAATGCATTTGCCGACGTTGGACAATCCAGGAGGTGTCATGAACAAGATCGGGTCCATGCTGCTGTTAGAAACAAGTTGATATTGGGCGCTTAACGCGCGCTGTAACCGATACTTGGGTTATGTGCTCGATCGAAAGTTGCCTTCGTCGTAGATTCGGAACTGCACGAGTACATCACCAGGGCGCACCGCAAGAACTGCGTCGGACGGTCGCACCACTCGGCACGGGGGAGTACACCAGTCAGCGATTCGAAAAGTTGTTGATCGAGACGTTTTTTGACGATGGCAAATCGCACCGCGACCATCCGCACGTCAAGTTGCGCAGCCTTCTCATGCCTTGACGAGTGTTCTTGTGAGTCTCGACGAACCGACTGCGTCGGACATACGCCGGACTTAAGCAGCAAGCTTGCCTGGGACGTACTCCGTGAGCACGCGCATGTATTGTGCGCGTAGTAGGCCTGCGACGTTGTTGATGCGGTCTACCCTCCTCGCGCCGCGGATCGCGGACGCCGACGAATGCCCATTTTCTTGGAGCCACGTAGTGAGACCGACAATCAGCGTGCGCATGTACGCCGGTCCATGACGCAGCAGCGCCGAGGTCGTCATCACCGCATCGGCACCCACGAGAAGATATTTGACGACCTGCTCTGCGGTTTCAACGCCGCTCGTCGCCGCAAGCGAACCCTTGATCTCGCCTGCAAGCAGTGCGATCCAGAGCAAAGGTGGCCCTGCTTCACGACTCGAGCTGAGCTGCAGCTCCGCCTTCACTGACAGCGTGGCGAGGTCGAAGTCGGGCTGGTAGAAGCGATTGAACAAAACGAGGCCATCGGCACCGGCATCGATAAGCTGGTGCGCCATGTTCCCGATCGAGCTGAAGAAGGGCGACAGCTTGACCGAGATCGGTATCTTCACTGTGCGCTTGACCGCGCGTACGACTTCCACGTAGTTCGCTTCGATTTCGTGGCTGGTCATTCGCGCATCGGCCGGGATGAAGTACATGTTGAGCTCGAGCGCCGCCGCACCTGCCTGCTCAAGCCTAGCGGCATAGTTGATCCAGCCATCCGGGGTCACCGCATTGAGACTCGCCATCACCGGAATTTGAACTGCCCTGACCGCTCGCTGCAAAGTATCGAGGTGGCCCGAAATACCACTGTCGTAATTGGGTAACTCCGGAAAATAGCTTCCCGCTTCGGATTGGCTGTACGAACCGTGGTCGGTGTACATCGCATACGCAGTGTCCTCGGCGTGGATCTGTTCTTCGAACAGCGATGGCATGACCACCGCGGCGGCTCCAGCCTCTTCAAGCGCGCGAATGCCGTCCACCGTCGAGGTCAGAGGCGAGGCGGACGCAATGATCGGGTGCCTAAGTTGCAACCCTAGATAGCTGGTCGACATATCCATGGTTAGGCACTCTCCCAGTGCGGAAGGAAACGGCTCCCGTCGCGTGCGGCAAGGTCCTCGTACAGCTTGTAACGCTCCTCGACAGCGAGCTGCGCCTGATGGAGCATGCGGTGCGCCTCGCTCGGGTTGGTCTGCTCGACGACCTTGAAGCGCACTTCGCGGTCGCGGTATTCCTCGAGCAAGATGCGCGGGCGCGTCGAGTCGAGACGAAACGGGTTCATCTCCCGCGTTCGCATGGTCGGGTCGAAGCGGAGCAGAGGCCAGTGGCCGCTCGCCACTGCGCGCGCGGCTTGCTTCATGCCGTGGCGCATGTCGGTACCGTGCGCGATGCATTGCGAATATGCCAGGATGAGCGAGGGGCCGTCATAAGCCTCGGCTTCGCGAAATGCGATGACGGCCTGCTCGTTGTTCGCGCCCATGGCCACTTGGGCGACATAGACGTTGCCGTAGGAGATCGCCATCATCGCGAGGTCCTTGCGAGGCATCTTCCTGCCCGCCGCGGCGAACTTCGCCGAGGCGCCAAGCGGCGTCGCCTTCGAGGCCTGACCGCCAGTGTTGGAGTACACCTCGGTGTCAAGTATCAGCACATTGACGTTCCGGCCGAGCGCGAGCACGTGGTCGAGGCCGCCGGAGCCGATGTCGTACGCCCATCCGTCTCCGCCCACGATCCACACGGAACGGTGTACGAAAAAGTCGACAAGTGCGAGCAGATTCTGGGCATCCGCATCGTTTATCGCTGCGAGCTTCGCCTTGAGCGCAACAACGCGTTCGCGCTGCAGCCGGAAGTCGGAGTCAGCCAATTGCGGCGCCGCAAGGAGTGCGGTCACTAGATCCTCGCCGATCTTGGGAGCAAGCTTGAGCGCCAATCCCTTTGCGATCTCGGCCTGCTTGTCGATGGCAAGGCGGTAGCCGAGGCCGAACTCGGCGTTGTCCTCGAACAGCGAGTTCGCCCACGCCGGTCCGCGGCCATCGGGACCGGGCGCCCACGGCGTGGTTGGCAAATTGCCGCCGTAGATCGACGAGCAGCCGGTGGCATTGGCGATCTGCAAGCGATCGCCGAAGAGCTGTGAAAGCAGCTTCAGATAGGGTGTCTCGCCACAGCCAGCGCATGCGCCCGAGAACTCGAACAGCGGTTCCATAAACTGCACGCCGCGCACGTTCGCGAAGTTGATACGGGTGCGGTCAGGCCAGGGCAGCTTCTCGAAGAATGCGATGCTCGCGAGCTCGACGTCGATGTGCTCGAGCCGGGGCTTCATGTTGATCGCTTTGATCGTGTCGTCGTCCGGGCTGTGTGCGGGGCAGTTCTCGACGCACACGCCGCAGCCGGTGCAATCTTCAACGTAGACCTGCAGCGTGTAGGAGGAATCGGGATAGCCACGCGCGTTGATCGGTACAGCTTTGAAAGCGTCGGGCGCATTACGGAGCCGCGCGCGATCGTAATACTTGGCGCGAATGACGCTGTGCGGGCAGACGATCGCGCACTGGCCGCATTGGATGCACAGGTCCGGCTCCCAGATCGGGACCTCCTCCGCAATGTTGCGCTTCTCGAACTTGGTCGTTCCGGTGGGGAAGGTGCCGTCGATCGGAATCGCACTCACTGGCAACGTGTCGCCGCGGCCTTCCATCATGACGGCGATGACGTCCCGCACGAACGCGGGCGCCGTGTCCGGCACCATCCTAAAGAGCTCGCGCTTGCTGGTGGCCTTGTTCGGCACTGTCACTTGCTGAAGGTTGGCGAGCGCGCTGTCTATGGCGGCAAAATTCTTCTTCACAACCTCGGTGCCCTTGCGAGCATAGGTCCTTTGAGTCTCCTTCTTGATCGCGGCGATTGCCTCTTCGCGTGGCAGCACCCCCGATAGTCCGAAGAAACAGGTCTGGAGGATGGTGTTGCTGCGCGCACCCAGCCCGAGGTCGAAGGCGACCTTGGACGCGTCGATGACGAACAGCTTGAGCCTCTTGTCAATGATCTGCTGCTGGACTTTTTGCGGCAGCTCATTCCATACCGTGTCGGGTCCGTAGGGACTGTTGAGGAGCACGGTGGCACCGGGTGCCGCGGCACCGAGCACGTCTTGCTTGAACAGGAAATCGAACTTGTGAACGCCCACGAAGCTGGCGGACTTAAGCAGATACGGCGCGCGCAGGCGCTTCGGACCGAAGCGGAGATGCGAGATCGTGTACGAGCCAGACTTCTTCGAGTCGTACACAAAATAGCCCTGTGCGTAGCGCCGGGAATCGGCGGCGAGAATCTTCACTGAGTTCTTGTTTGCGCCCACCGTGCCGTCGGCGCCAAGACCGTAAAAAAGGGCACGTATCACGTCGAGTGGTTCGATGTCGAAGGTCGGGTCGACATCGAGACTGGTATGCGAGACGTCATCGACGATGCCCACCGTGAAGCCGTGCTTGGGATTTGGCTTCCGGAGCTCGTCGAATACAGCCTTGGCCATGGCCGGATCGAAATCCTTCGACGACAGACCATATCGCCCGCCGATCAGCATTGGCATTGACCCCCACTTACCCGCTGCGACCGCATGAGCGAAGGTGGTGAGCACGTCGAGGTACAGCGGCTCCCCGGGCGCACCCACTTCCTTGGTGCGGTCGAGGACTGCAACGGCCTTTACCGATTTAGGCAGCGCCCGCAGGAACGCTGCCGCGTGCCATGGTCGGTAAAGCGTCACTTGCAACACGCCGGTCTTCTCGCCCTTGTCGTTGAGATAACGGGCGGTTTCGTCTAAGACTTCGCAACCCGAACCGATCGCGATGGCAACACGCTCGGCCTCGGGATGTCCGGTGTAGCGGAAGAGTTGGTAGTGCCGACCCGTCAGGCTGGCGAAACGCTCCATGGTTTGCGCGACGATGCCAGGAAACTTTTCATAAAACGGATTGACGGTTTCGCGCGCTTGGAAAAAAGTGTCGGGGTTGTGCGCGGTGCCGCGCACCACCGGGTGCTCCGGCGAAAGCGCCCGTGCGCGGAATGCGCGCACGAGATTGTCGTCGATCATCGCCCGGACCTGCGCGTCGGGAATGATCGAGATCTTGTTTTCCTCGTGCGAGGTACGGAAGCCGTCGAAGAAGTACATGATCGGCACGCGCGATTCAAGCGTCGCCGCCTGCGCGATCAGCGCGAGATCGTGCGCCTCCTGCACTGAGGCGGCTGCGAGCATGGCGAAGCCTGTCATGCGCGCGCTCATCACGTCGGAATGGTCGCCGAAGATCGACAGAGCCTGCGTAGCCAGCGAGCGTGCCGCGACGTGGAACACGCAGGGCGTCAGCTCGCCGGCGATCTTGTACATGTTCGGCAACATCAGAAGCAGCCCTTGCGAGGCGGTGAATGTGGTCGTGAGCGCGCCGCTCTGCAGCGACCCATGCACGGCGCCTGCCGCGCCGCCCTCCGATTGCATCTGCTGCACGACCGGAATGTTTCCCCAGATGTTCTTGATGCCCGCGGCCGCCCACGCATCGGCCAGCTCGGCCATTGTCGAAGAGGGGGTGATCGGAAAGATCGCTGCAACTTCGTTGACACGATAGGCAATGTGCGCGGCCGCCGTATTGCCGTCCATGACCGTGGTTTGGATGCTACTCATGCTGTCACTCTCCATGTGCTGTCAGGGACGGACTTTGAACTTCGTCGGCATCGTGATTCCTGGACCGAGATCCGCGGGTGTGGCGGCGATGGGTTCCGGGAACATCTCGATGGCATGGCACGGACACTGCTCGAAACAAACGGCGCAACCAGTGCACAAGTCGTAGTCGTAGCGATAGAACCGACCCTTGCCGAGCTTGATGATCGCCTGCTCTGGACAGGACGCGTAACAATTGTCGCACTCGAAGCAGTTGCCGCAGGAAAGGCAGCGGCTCGCCTCATAGCGTGCCTCCCGCTCGGTGAGGCCACCGATCACCTCCTCGAATCCTTTACGCTCGGCGACCGGGATCTCCGGTTGCTCCCGCCGATCCGCGTCGAGGAAGATGGGCAGGTTGAGCGCCTCGAAGGGAACGATTGCGTGCTTCGGCCCCTTGTCATAAGTCTCGCCGCGCAGCCAGGCGTCGATGTTGCGCGCCGCCTTCTTACCGTGCCCGACAGCAGCCGTCATCGTGCGCGCGCCGCCGATCATGTCGCCGCCGGCAAAAATGCCAGGGTGGCCAACTCGCATGTGCTCGTCCACTTCGACGACGTTGCCGCGTCCTATGCGGATGTCGGGCAGCGTCTTAAGAAATTCCAGGTCCGAGTGCTCGCCCACTGCGAGGACGAGCGAATCGGCCTTCAGTTGCTCGTACTGGCCGGTGCCGACGGTGCCAGAACCATCAGGAAGCATCTGCATCTGCTCCACCATGATCTCGTCGTTGCCGAACTGCTTCACGGCCGACATCCACTTGACTTTCACTCCTTCGGCAAAGGCTTCTGTTGCCTCCTGCGGGTGCGCTCTCATGTGTTGGCGGTCCGAACGGTAGATCAGGACGGCTTCCTCAGCGCCAAGCCGTCGGGCCACACGGGCCACGTCGACTGCGGTGTTCCCCGCGCCGACGATCCCCACGACCCGCCCGAGTTTGGGCGCGCGACCCTGCTCGACCTGTTCGAGCAAAGTGAGCGCGTGGATCATCTTGCCTCCGTCCATCGAGGGAATGTCGAGGTGGTTGCCGACCTGAGCACCGACAGCCAGGAAAACCGCGTCGAAGTTGCCCGCATCTTTCTCCGCAAGCACGTCGTTGACGCGATAATTACAGGTCATGTTCACACCCATCTCTCGGATGCGCTCGATCTCCTGCATGAGGCCTTCGCGCGGCAGCCGGTATTGCGGGATGCCGTAATGCATCATGCCGCCGGGCTGCGGGCCGGCGTCGCGGATCTCGACGTCGTGTCCGAGTCGCTTCAAATGGTAGGCGCACGACAGGCCGCCCGGTCCTGCGCCGACTACGAGGATCCGTTTGCCGGTTGGCGGCTGTATCGGGACCTTCCAGCCCTTTGCGGAAGCGAGATCGCCCAGAAAGCGGTCGAGCGAATGGATCGAAACCGGCTGGTCGAGAAATTGCCGGTTGCACGCGTTTTCGCAGGGGTGGTAACAGGCGCGGCCGTGCGTCCCGGGCAGCGGATTTTCCTGCATATATTTTTGCCAGGCCTCCTCATAGCGCCCAGCCTGCGCGAGGTCGAGCCACGCCTGGATGTTCTCGCCCGCCGGGCACGCATGATTGCAGGGTGGAAGGAGGTCGACGTACACCGGCTGCTGCCATCGCCGGGCGCTCGTGCCTTTGGCGATCGTCGCTTTATAGATAGGAGTCAGGTCTTTCGGAATCAGGCTCATTTGTGTGACCTCGATTTCGGAACGCATCCGGGTGACGGACACGTTGGCTACCGGACGACATCTGATTCTCCTCGCGTGTCAGCGCGAGCGCGATTGAATGCAGCGGTTATCGTGTTGGTGGCGAATTCATGTCTAAGCCATAACCGGAGTCTGAAATAGGTGGCAATGTCTGCTACCGGACAGACGGCATTCGACTGACAGATAGTTCAACGATCTCGTCCCGATGCGCTGCGCGGCGACGAGCTGTAAGGACTACTCTGTCGCTATCGCGGGCCGCCGCCGCGCAGGTGGGAGACCTCAAGCATGCGCTGTCGCTGAGTCAACAAGAGTCGATCGCCGCACAGCAGCACGTAGCGATCTCAACCGCGAGGCCCGTCTAAAACGACGGACGCCGCTGTCGGGCGTGCCTCTTGATTGACATCAAGATTAATAGCACTCATGCGGCGCCTAATGCAGCTTCGGCAACTTGGGCGTGCACGGGTGCCATGTTCGATCAACTGGTCAGCAGCGTCATGGAGCGAAGAAAACTTTTGACGGCTCCGCCCGAGACGGCTGTCACGGATGCGGCAAAGCTGATGGCAAACAACAACCTGGGCGCGGTCCTCGTGATTGAGCGCGATTGCTTAATCGGCATTTTCACCGAGCGCGACATCGCATTTCGAGTAGTGGCGCGCGGGCTTGACCCAGCGACTACCCGCCTGGCTGACGTGATGACGTCGTCACCCGAGTGTATTGAGCCCGACAAGTCTTTCGGCTCTGCATTGCTCAGGATGCATGAGAGGGGCTTTCGACACCTGCCCGTCGTGACTGAGGGAAAGCTGCTCGGCATTGTTTCAGCTCGCAGCGCTATGGATCCGGCACTGGAGGAGTACTTGGTTGAGGAAAATCGGCGCAAGCATTATCTAAAGAAAGCGAAAGCTCACACACCACGAAGCGGTTCTTAATAACCTGAAGCGTTGCCTGCATGTGGAACGACGTGTGAGCCGCGCACGCGCCGCGTTGGCCATGGGGACCATCGTTGCCGGCCGATTGGTTCCGAATTGGTCACGAGCTGTTCCATTTCGATCGGGTTGAGCAGCCGAATCTCCCGTCCATTTACGCCAATCAGTCCTTCCTCCGCAAAGCGCGACAACAGCCGGCTGACAGTTTCGAGCTTCAATCCCAAATGGCTGCCGATGTCCGCGCGCGTCATCCGCAGCAAATACGCGGTTGAGGAATATCCGCACTTGCCGTAGCGAGTCCCGAGGTCGAGCAAAAAGGATGCAACTCGCTGTTCAGCACGCATCGTACCGAGCATAAGTGCGACACGACGCTCCTCGACGATAGCGCACGAGAGCATCCGATATAGATGCCGTTGAAACAACAGGTCTTCGCGAGCAACCTTGTAAATGCCGAGTATCGGCAGCATGCAAACCTCACTTTCCTCGAGGGCAAGTGCGTTACAGGTATGGGCGTCCTTGCCCATGCCTTCCAGCCCTACCAATTCGCCCGGCAAATGGAAGCCCAGCACGTGCTCGGCCCCGTCCGGGGTGGGCATCATCGTCATGATGAATCCGACGCGGAGCAAATAGAGTGCGGCGGAGCAATCACCGGGCCGGAAGAGGGCTTGCCTTTTGCGGAGACGGACGCGCCTGTCGCTCAGAAAAAACGCCCAATCGTTGCCATGCCGCTCGTCAACCGGCGCGCACACCGCTTGGGGACCGCAGTCGCCCCATGGCGTCATTGCCGTTGCGAGCTCCCGAGCCTTCAGGGTCCCGACACTGCGCATTTCACGACTTGGGCGGGCAATAGCAGACATAGGGCTCTCCTCTCCCGCCCTCCAAAGGAGTCGTGGCGATAGTCATGGGTAATGTGGCGTTCGTGGTGCTACGCCATGAAGCAGCCATTGCCATCTGACACTGCTCGCGTATCGCAATCGCGACAGAGTTGTGAAGGCCGCGAATCGTCAAAGGAGTGTGCTCGGTTGGCGGTAGCGACCGCGTATGTAGATCGTTTTCCTAAGCGAACGGATCTTTCATCTTGGGTATGTAAACACAACCTAAAATCCAGTGTATGTGCGGTAGCGCACAAAAGCAACTGTGCGCGAAAAACGCGGATATTCGCCGCGCAGCGCCGTCGAATGGCAATGGTGAGTGACTTTACTGGTTCACCCGACGCAGCAAGCGACGCAGCACCTCTCGAGGGTCGGCTCTTGCGCGCCGCCTTGAGTTGACGATTTAGAGTGGGTGGTAGACGACCCCCATACGAGCGTTGCTCGCTGCGTGCTAACCGGTTATCTAAAGCTTGTTGATACGAAATTGCTAAGCATGGCGGAGCCCTCCGCGCGGCGCCGGGCACGCTTACTCCGGCAGTAGACTTGGTCACAGCCTGCTATTCCATGAGAATCGATCGCCCCGGACTGTCCGACCAGCGTCGCGAGTCCAACTTGGCGCGTGGGCGGCGAGCAAACGCCGGCGTGGTAATACTCAACCATGAACGGCTCGGCCTCCGCGAATGCGGGGAAAAGTAGAAGACCGTCTCGCCGGTGGGAGGGTCGTATCGAAGGAACGCGGCGGCGGTCTCTGTCGGCCAATCCGGCCGTTCACGAAACCCCGGGTAGGTGGCGCGAACAGTTTCAGCGACGCTTACCGCCTCGGCACTCTGAAGACGAACGGTGACCACGGCACGCCGATACCTCCATCACCCTTGTACGCCCATGTCGTCGGGGGTGGTGTACGCCTGTACTACTTCGCATTTGAGAGAAGTGAATGCGGAGGCGGCAGCGCGCTCAGTCTGCTCGGTTTCAGGACCTTTATATGGCGCTTGGAATCAGGGTTTCATCTGGCCGCGCGTAGGCAGCGCGCGTACCGCAACTAGACTGGTCCAAGGTCGACGTTTGGCAATGATTGCAGTCGCGACCCACATGGCGAGAGGGAGGGAAATCGGTGAGTTGGAGGCGCGAGCTACCATTTCGCGCGCAAGAACGACGTCGAGCTTGTTTCGTCTTTAGCCGGTTCGGCGCACTGTAAGCTTCGTCACCTTCGACGCGGTGGCATCCATTTCGTGGCGGTCCCCGAGTTTTGGCGTGGGCTTCGGCAGCAGCCCTAGCTTTTCCGCGGCGCGGCGACCCTTGAACTCCTCAAGCGTCCTGGACCCCGCGCCGGAGGGTTTGAACGTTGACCGCGTGTGCGTCGACAACGACCGGCCCATCTTCTTGATGGCCGCTGCCAGTTTACGTTCGTGTTGCTTGCTTGGCATGATCGTTCGTTCCGTAGGAAGCTGTGCCATTTGCGTTAACTGGTTACCTCGTATTGCGCAGTGCCCGATTAGCGCGGCGACTCACAATGTCATTGATGAGCCCTTTCGCCTGCTCGAACGCTTCGCCCCGAACTTTGTTCGATAGCGACGCCCAGCATCACTATCGGTGACGCGTGCCGCCAAAGTATGCCTCAGTGATGCAGCCGTTAACCTCATCGTGCAGCCTGCCAGAAATTGCAGCTTGCGTTACCTGCAACTCGTAAATCGTGAATGAGCCTGCATGGCTCGTGCAACTGAAGCTGCCAGTGAAGCTGCCGAACTGCCCTTCCTGAGTGAGTGTGCCAGGGTAGCTGCACCGCATGCCCGTGCCTGTGTTGAACCACATCACGGTGATGGTATCCCCTGCCTGCGTGACCGTGAGATCGATTACGTTTTCGCGCGAACCTCCACAGTCCCGCCAAGAGAGCATCCCCGTGTAAGAGCCACTATAGTCGTCTAGAACCAGCGTCTGCCGCACGATGTTCTTGCGCACCTGAGTGCCGTCCACGGAATACGTAAGCGTGCCGGCTTCAGAATGTTCACCGGTGTTTTGCCAAGTCATTGTCCCCACAGTTCGCCGTGACACGGCAGCACTGCTGAAAACGGCAGACCCAAACCAAGGACCGTTCGTCTCGTACAAGTCGCCTGTCCAAGACTGATTTGTGGGAGCCAGCAGAGCCGTAAACCACGTTGGTTTATTTGCCGCATCGTAAACAAACATCGTGGCGAAGATCACCGAGCCACGCTGCACGAATTGAATCCCCCAACCCGCTTCGCCCTTGTTGTACCAGAGGTCGCTTTGATCAGTCGAGTACGACGTGGCAAGCGCGTGGGTCGTATGGCACAACGAGATGATGATCCAGCAGATCAAAGACAGCGACCCATTTAACAATCGTGTTCGGTGCATGAACACCCCTTCGCGCAATATGTTCTCGCGGTTTGAGACCCGCGCCACGGCGTGCGCCATGTGAACGCCCTTGGTCGGACTTTGTGGTGGCACGCTACGATGGCACGTCCGCCAGATCCTGCAAAGAGTGCCCTGAACAGCCGGGTCAGTGCTGTCGTTCGGCATCATCGCACACTGCGAGTGCAGGTGCACCCAACAACCGACTGAAGTTGCCCCTATTTCTCCGGACACGTGGTGACGCTTAATTTAGCGCTGAGCCGCCGGAACATACGAGGCGACAGCATCTTGAGCGCGCTGTGCGGATGCACCTCGT
>Ga0105248_10001799_pt1 | contig 23848 bp, 24 predicted proteins | sample KBSS34metaG_FD_81524 | JGI IMG/M metagenome (GOLD analysis project Ga0105248, IMG submission 81524) | Switchgrass rhizosphere microbial communities from Kellogg Biological Station, Michigan, USA - KBS S3-4 metaG | ecosystem: Host-associated > Plants > Roots > Rhizosphere > Soil | place... | reverse complement strand
GAATTAAACCAAATGGTTAATTAACCTAAAGGTATAGTACTCTCATTTACGCCGTCTTTGTCAAGCGCACAGTTTTTCGCTCCATGTCAGAAAGGCGCTCCTGACGGAAGGTAACCCATTTATGATTAAAGAGACGTGACTTACACCATCGCAGCCTTTTACCGCTTTGTTCGCATCTCAGAACCCTCTGTGCTACGAGGGGAACTCCTCGCCAGCTTCGCCGACAGCGATCTCCTCGGCACCACACTTATCGCCGGTGAGGGCGTCAACGGAACTATGGCCGGATCCGCTGCAACCATCGACCGTTTCCTGCAGACACTGGCCGAGCGCGTAGGGCTGGACCTCGCAGACGTGAAGTTCTCATTCTCCGACGAGCTGCCCTTCAAACGCCTGAAGTTCAAGCTCAAGGCCGAGATCATCACCTTTCGTGATGTAGCCATCGACCCAACCAAGCCCGGTCAGTACGTCGAACCTGAGCAATGGAATGCGCTGATCGCCGATCCTGACGTCCTCGTACTTGACACGCGCAACACCTACGAGAGCGAGGCAGGCACCTTCGAGGGAGCCGTCACGCCCGAACTCGACAAGTTCTCGGACTTCGTCACCTATGTTCGTGAAAACCTCGACGCGGCGAAGCATCGCAAGGTAGCGATGTTCTGCACCGGAGGGATCCGTTGCGAGAAGGCCTCAGCCTTCATGCTGCAGGAGGGCTTCGCAGAGGTCTACCACCTCAAGGGCGGCATCCTCAAATATCTAGAACAGACGCCTGAGCACGAAAGTCGCTGGCGAGGCGGTTGTTACGTCTTCGACCGCCGCACCTCAGTCGACCACGAAACCTTCGAAGCGAAAAGCTGAAGCGCGTTACACAGGCTCAGCCCTCAAAAAATTCCTGGCAACAGCATACGGAGTGGCACTTTTCGCCTCCATTTTCCGATTTAACAAGTAGGGACCCATACGGCTCACTTCACCCGTCACCACGGCCAGAGGTGCCTTATGAACTACACGACTATTTGCATCGTCATGCTTTCCTTCCTTACGCCCGTAGCCATTGGGCAAGCTGCCCATGACTCCATCCCGAACGGCAAACCGTTTCTCAACCCCTCCGGCGCTTCAAGCACGTACAGCACCAGCGGAAAGATTGAACTTACCGGCCCATTCTTCCAAAGCATGGGAACCAACGGGCGTTCATGCGCGTCGTGTCATCAGCCGAGCGATGGCATGTCCGTCTCCGCCGCGCACATTGAAGACCGCTTCCTTGCCAGCGGGGGGCTGGACCCGATCTTCCGCCCCGTTGATGGCTCGAACTGCAACCACGATATCGACGTCTCCACCGTCAAGGGGCGAAGGGCTGCTTACAAACTGCTTCGAACGCGCGGTCTGTTCCGTATCGCTATCGCTGTCCCCGCCAATGCAGACTACGAGATTGTTCGCGTCGACAATCCGTATGGCTGCAACGAGACCGATACGATCTCGCAATATCGGCGACCTTTGCCCTCCACCAATCTGCGCTTCTTGAGCGCGGTGATGTTCGATGGGCGCGAGTCGTCTCCGCTCACGGGTACGACGAAGATTACGCCCGCGAACTATCCGGCTTCACTCGAGAGCGATCTCAGGCACCAGGCTGTTGATGCGACCACCGGCCACGCGCAAGGCGATGGTAAGAGGCCAACGCCCGAGGAACAGCAGCAGATCGTCGATTTTGAGATGTCCCTATTCACAGCTCAGGCCTACGGTTGGACCAGCGGCAGTTTGGACGCGCGCGGCGCAACAGGAGGTCCTGAGGCCCTGATGACACAGCCCTTCTTCATCGGTGTCAATTCGCCGATTCCTGACTTCGAGAATCCAGCCGGCGCGCCATTCAACCGCGCCATCTTCAATACATTCGACGCCTTTGACAATCTCCCGCAGCGCGACCCTCGCGCGGCCATCGCTCGCGGTCAGGCCCTGTTCAACTCCACGCCTATCAACATCAGAGGAGTCGCAGGGCTGAATGACGACCAGGCAACCGGAGGTCTGGTCCCAGGCGGCATTCCGGTGATCGCCGGGTTCTGCGGCACCTGTCACGATTCGCCCAACGTTGGTAATCACTCGTTTCCAACGCCATTAAACATCGGCACCGGCGACCCGAATCCCGGCGACCCAAGGGTGAACCTGGGCGGGTTAGATATAACGTATCTGCCCCGGATTACAGTCCGCAGCAAGATAACCGGGGAGACAAAGACCACCACTGACCTGGGGCAGGCGCTCGTCGACGGAAAGTTTGATCATGTGGGCAAGATGAAGGGCCCGGTGCTGCGCGGACTCGCGGCTCGCGCACCCTACTTCCACAACGGCTCCGCCAAGACCCTGCTGGATGTGGTGCGCTTTTACGAACTGCGCTTCGGCGTCTTCTTCTCACCGCAGGAAGAAGATGACCTCGTAGCCTTCCTCAGTTCGTTATGAGTGGTTACGATATGAGCGCAATCATTCGAGCGAAGCATCAATGAAAGATGCCGCGAACAATCACGACCTCTTTATTTGTGGCGGCTAGTGCATCTCACTCATATCATTCCGGAATGAACAAAATGGCAAGGGCTGGCCTGGTGATCCTCGTTGTCAGTATTGGGATACTCGCCGGATGGAAGATTTGGTTCAACAGTCGAAGCTGGAACTTGGTCGATGATGTTCCCATTTCCCTCGCCAAGGGTTCCCATTACAGTTCTCCCGAAGTGCCTGTTAACCTCAGTCAGCAGTATGTCATTGAGATCTGGGTGTCCAACGAGAATGCTCCTGAGACACTGCGATGTCAGCTCGGCGCCGGATCTCGGAATAAGCCATGTAATCCACCCTCACCATTCAATGTTCATTGGACCTTGTCCAGCGAAGGGAAAGTTCTTCAGGAAGGCGGGGCCTCCCCAGAGCTTGGCGAGCTCAGCACTGGCCCCAAGGTAGCAACTCGCACGATCGCGCTCTTTAACCTGAAAAAGGGACACCACTACAAAGTGGATATTGATGTGTTATCCGATAGTGGTGACCTTAACTCTGCCAATCCGCGCCTGTATGTCGGTGAGTTCAGCACGCTCCTTTCGTTTTACTTGTTTGTTGGTAGCCTTCTGAGACTGATCTGCTTCGCAGTCGCAGCCCTAGGTGCACTGATGCTGATTAGTGGGCTCTTAGAGTGGCGGCCAAGTCGCAATGTGCGCCGTTTGTGACTCACCCCATCGTCATTACCACTCGGAATCGCGCCTTCCCGCTCATCATCCGTTCGTACCCTTCCTTGTACTGCTCAAACTTGTAAACCTCGTTCATCGGACGGACCCCCTCAAGCAGGCTGAAGTTCAGCGTGTCTTCCGAATCGATCGATGTTCCTGAATACCAACCCTGCACGCTCTGCGAGTTCAGCAGCATCTGGAGCGCCGGAACCTCTACCTTTGGCACTGCGCCCACCAGCATGAATCTTCCCTTCACTCCCAGCCCGCCCATTGCGGCCGCCATCGCACCCGCATCTGTAACCGTAGCGAGCACAACCTTCGCTCCCCCCAGCTTCTGCAGCTCCGCCGAAGGGTCCTGCGTCTGGTTATCGATAAACACGTCCGCGCCCAGCTTCTTCGCCAGTTCGCCCTTGTCTGCGCCGCGCGCAATCGCCACCGTCCTGAACCCCATCTTGGCGGCGTACTGCACGCCCAGATGCCCGAGTCCGCCTAGCCCCAGCACCGCAACCACTTCGCCCGGCCGGGCGCCCGTATTCCTCAGGCAGTTGAAGGTCGTCACCCCCGCACACATCAGCGGAGCAGCCTCCACCGCACTCAATCCCTCCGGCATCTCAGCCAGCGCAATCGCCGGAGCCACAACATACTCCGCATAACCGCCATCGAAAGTCACGCCGGTCGCCTGCAAATCATTCGTGCAAGCGAAGAAATTCCCGCGACGGCAGTTATGGCAGTAGCCGCAGTTGCCGCCATGCCACCCAATACCGACGCGCTGGCCGACCTTCCATCCCTTCGCGCCCTCGCCCAGCTTATCCACTACGCCGACGATCTCGTGCCCCGGCACACGCGGATATTGAATCCCCGGGAACAACCCTTCCTTGGTTACGGAATCGCTGTGACAGATCCCGCACGCCTCCACCTTCACCCGAACCTTTCCCGGCCCCGGCTCCGGAATCTCCCGCTCCACCAGCTCAAACTCGCCACCTGCCTTCGCAACCTGCACTGCACGCATCTTCGCCATAACAATCTCCTTTTGAAATGTCAAAGCAGATTAACGAAATGCAGCGCAAAAGCAATCAGCGGTTCAATAAGCGTTATACGACACTCTAATAAAAGTCGCATGACGGCTGGTACACATCCAATTCCTCGCTCGGCCGCGTCCAACATCTACCAAAGTCCCGTAAATCACGTCAGGGCCACGCTTCCAAATCTCTCACCGGAGAAACACCATGAGAACGAGCCCCTCTCAACCTTCCTCGCACTCCTCCTAGTCGCATCATCCCCAAACCTCTTCGCCGACTCCATCGCCTGCTTCACCGCCGTCTACCCCTCGATTACATCTCCGGCCCCACTCATGTCGACCAGATCGTCACCTTCTCCCTTCCCAGGGAGCTCCCGTCCAAGGAGATAGGGATGGGTCAACTTCTTCATCCAGACCAGCGCAACCGTCCACATCGCCGATACAACCGCCGCCGGACCCCTTCTTCATGAAGCCGATGTCTTTGCCGTCATCCAGTTCTTCAACGATGTCGTCATGATCAATCCCCAGACCATGCTCGGATTCCAATTCTTCTCCTTTACCAACGCCCCCTGAGCAACTTCTTCACCGGACCCGTCACCGCACCCACCTTTGTTCCCGGCGTCACTATCGCAACGACGCCAGTAACCGAGCCCACCACCATCCTCACCGTCGGCACCTCGCTCATCGGGCTACTCAGCCTTCGAAGACGCCGAACGCGCCATTCATAACGCAACCCGTTCACTTGAGCGTCGAATGACGGGGACCTTACTATAGACACAAGCAGCGCTGGGGGTTGAAGATTGGCGATACTCCGCGGGAAGATCGTCTCCGGTATGGGCAATTTCTCATACTGGATCGAGAAGCTGCACGATCACTACCTTCGCAAAACCGGAATGAGCCTCTTTCCTGGAACCCTCAACCTTCAGCTCGATGAGCCCTACACTTTGCCCGTCGATGTCATTCGACTCGAGGGGCAGGAGTATGGCGGCACCGTCTCTGTAAACATCGTCCCCTGCTCCGTATTCGGCAGGACGGCGTTTATCCTCCGCACAGACGCAAACGAGCAAGGCCGTGGTCACCATCCCCGCACTATCGTCGAGATCGCAACCGACGTGAAGCTTCGCGACCACTACCACCTCAGTGATGGGGACATCGTCGAGATCATCGCCATCGATACCCAAACGATGACCTAACCTCAGTAATCCGCTGCATATACAACTCCATCAATCCTTTAGAAGATTCCTTGGGAAACCAGGAACCTTCGCCTGGCGAATACATCCAACTTCCATGTCTGTCGAAGGCCGATTCTTCAACATCACTGAACTCGCCAAGACGTTGCCTGAGACCGCCGAGACCATGTTGGCCGATCTCCGCCTCACCGACGAGCAGGCCGCCAGCTGCCGCGTCTTTCGCGTCTATCGTTCCGTTCCGGCGCACTACCACACCAGCTGTGACGAGTACCTGTACGTTCTCACCGGCCGTGCCGAGATCGTCATCGCCGATGCACCTGCCCGCGAGATCCGTCCCGGAGAGCTGGTCTTCTTCAAAAAGAACACGGTCCACGCAGTCCCCCGCATCCTCGAGCACCCGTTTACTGTGCTCTCCGTCGATACGCCGCGCCGCCCGCCCGACGACGTCCACTTCGTCAACCCCGCCGAAGGCACGCCACAGAGCTTCATCAAGACCTACGGATAACCCATTCAGTAGACGAGGAGGTCAATGATGCCAGCATCGAATCCCGAGCAGATCTGCCATCTCTTCCGGCAGTACATGGCGGAGGGTGATCTTGAGGCGCTGCTCAGTCTCTACGATCCCGAAGTGGCCTTTCTGAATCAATCTGGTGAAGTCAAGCGAGGCAGGCCGCGACTGAGAGACGAATTGGCCCCTTTTGCCTCAGCCAAAGCGACCTTTGACTTCGACATCAAGCAGATCATCCAGTCCGGCGATATCGCACTGATGCACACGCACTGGACGATATCCGCGTCTCAGCCAAAACCCCAGCATGCGATCGAGGTTGCGCGTCGCCAGCCGGGCGGAACCTGGTGCTGGCTCATCAGAGACCCCTTTATGGTTGGCAAACATATTGCCTGAAGCGATTTCTCGGTCCTCATGCCCCGGTTGTGGGATTGGAAGGCCCAACCGCCTCCCCTATCGTGATCTTCCAGACCCCTGGGGGATCCATTCATGATGAACAGCGGAGAACACTCACGCATACGCACTGCGGCAGCCAGTGCCCTTCTCGACCGCAACACCGAACTCGTCCTGCGCCAGACCAAGCGCGGCTACGAGCTCTACGCAAACGGCGACGCATCACCGGTCAAGTGTGAGACCTGGCCACAGGCGCGCCGCGTCCTGATCCGCCTCGGCGTGCCTCATCACCGCATCGACGAGATCAACTCACGCCTCACTGAAGGCAAAGGACTCGTCGTCCGCCGCAGAATCTGACAACGAAGCAAGACTGAAAGATCGTTGTTGTGAACACGACGGCTCAGCGGAGGGGCCACAATCCGCTGAGCCGCTGTGCTTCTTTCACATCGTTACCTTTAGATCAGTTGCGTATCGGGCAGTTCCTGCCGAAGTGGAACGCAATCGTCGCCAAGTCCCTATCGTCCGTGTTTCCGTCGTGGTTGAAGTCGTACCAGCTCGAGGTACTGATCGTGCCGTCGGTCTGCTTGGCTCCATTGGTACTGAAGTAGTACCAGTTCGCCACGTCCTCCAGGTTTACCTTCTTGTCCAGATTGCCGTCGCCCTTACACTCGGGCTCCGATTTCAGAGTCTGATCCATCGACGCGGTCAGCTGGGCGTAGATTTTCTTCTGCTCCGCTGACAGACCACTCGGACAAGTGGTCTTATCCTCGCTACATAAAGCAAGATCGGTTTTATCAATCAGTGGAATCGGCGCATTCTCGTCGATCATGTAGAACTCGTTTACAACCTTGGTCGTGTCCGGAACTACGTTGTACCCGCAAACTGTCTGCGTCTGCCGTATCAACTTGTAGTTGTCGTTGCGTACTGCCTGCTGATTGACCGGCAGAAACTGCAAACTGTTCGGGTCGTCCGGATTCGGATGCAACGCTACCTGTACCTGACAGCATGTGTTGTATACCGTCGTTCCAACATCCGGATTTGGCCCATACCACTGGCCGCCTTCAAAATTGCACAACTGCTTCGTGTTGAACAGCTGCACGCATGTATTTGGATCGGTCAGCGTGATCACGCACGGATACGGATCGACGGGATGAATGTTGCTCGCCGTCTGCGTGAAGTTCGTCTGTCGAATGCTCGGCTGCTTTGGATTCGTCAGGTAGGCAAGCATCGGCTGCGAGTCCAGGGTGTGAGATACAGGCACGATCTTACGCACGTCTGCACCGGCGATCTCGCCAAAGAGCTGGAACAGGTCCGTGATGTTGATCATGCTCTTCACCTCGCGGTCCGGCGACTCGACCATTGGCCCCGCGACGATCAGCGGTACCCAAACACCCGTCTGGTAGACGTACCCCTTCGCGTGGTTGAGATCGAACGGCTGCTTGACGCCGGGAGCAAAGGTACCGTTGTCACCCACGATGATCACCATCGTGTTCGTCTCCTCCGGGCGATAGTCGATGGTGTTGCCCACCCGTCGCGCCAGCCCGGCCGATACCATCAGGTTGCCGATCTCCGTATCCATCGCTTCAATCATCTGGTTGCTCAAGATGCGTGTCGCAATCTCATTCGCTGTCGTATTACCGGTGCACGCGAATCCCGTCGAATCCGGCGTCGGGTTCGGCAGCAGATACTCAGGCGGCTGTTGGTAAGGCGTATGGTCGTTAGCGAAACTCACCGTCGTCATCCACGGCTTCTTCGTCGAGTTCTGCTGCTTGATCCAGTCCACCGCCGCACTCACAGTCGCATCCGAAACATAGCCGCGTGCGCGCGGGTCCGACAGATCGACCTGCTCGACCGTACCGTCCTCCTTGTTGATTACGCGATTCCAGACGTAGTACGCATTTGTCTGCTCGAAGTTGAGCGGCTGCGTCCTGGCCACCGAACACACTGTGTTCGGGACAAAGATGCCCCCCTTCTGCACACACGAGAAGCCGGGATTCTGAAGGCCCGGCCCTCTCGTCAACTGCTCGCACGAGGCATCCGCATGCACACAGGCACCAGCGTCCACGCCGTTCGTAGGATCCTGCGTCGTATTCGGAATGAATCCGCATGAATACTTCGGCTGTGGAGGATTCGGCCCTTGTGGCGGAGGAGGGAGCTGGCCTCCGAGCGTCGTATCGATCGGATGCATCGCCCCTTCAAGGAATCCATCGAAGTAGTCCCAACCAAGGACATGCGGCGTCATGTTGGTGAACTCGTTGTTGTCCGGCCCCGCCAAATGAAACTTGCCGAACATAGCGCTCTTGTAGTTCTTCGTTCGTAGAATCTGCGGCGTCGTCACCTCGAACGGCGACACCTGCGAATTCGCAAGATCGTTGCTCAGGATGGCATTGTTTACATTCGTGCGCAGAGGATACCGGCCCTCAAAGAAGATTGCGCGGCTCGGCGAGCACTCCGGCATCGACCAAACGTTCCTGAAGCGCACACCCGCCCGCGCAATCGCGTTGATGTTCGGCGTTAGCGGTGGAGTTCCTCCACCATAACCGAAGATCTGCATCTGGTCGATTCCCACGTCGTCCATGATGATGAACAGAATGTTCGGCCGCTGCTTTGCCGTGCCTCCGGAATTACCCGGTTTGTTTGAAGACGATCCCGCAGCCAGCGGGCCACTTGTCTGAGCAATAGAGAGTGCAGAAGTGATCAGACACAGAGAGATTGCAACAAGGCGAAGGATGCGGCACATGATTCCATACTCCCGGATGAAGTGAAGTTCCCCAGGGTCGGCCCGCGTTCAACGTTCAGGTTTGTTGCGTGGAAATGCCCAAACAGTCTGCCACCAAACGGCACGGTTTGTCGATCTATGCCGTCCGGCCATGGTCACTTCTTCGGCCCGGGATCGCGACCCAGCCGCTTTCCAAAGACCACACCGATCGTTGTGCCCACACTGGCCGAATGGTCGCTCACACCGAATCGCATGCCGCCATCGATCCCAAACACATCGCTACACTGGTGGTAGAAACCACCAAAGACATAAGTGCCGGGTGGCGTGTTGGACTGTGACACATTCTGCCCGAAGACCTCCGCATAGAGACGCGTTTGCTTCTGCACGTGATAGCTCACGGCAAAAGACTGCTGCCCGCCATAAGAACATCCGGAGCGTGTCTGGCAATCGGACTGCACCAACGAGCTATTCACGATGAAGTCCAGATCACCGTTCTTTCCGTAGTGATGATTCATCAACACGATGAACTGCTGGCCGTAACCCTGCAATTCGTGCTGCGAAGCCGTCGGCAGCACTGCCTCATATTGAACGGCAAAGCCCGGAGCACGGCGATGATAATCCTCCTTCTTCAACTCCACCTTTCCGCCGATCTCTATCGTTCCCACGCCATTGACCGCGTCCTCTCCGTCCTGCTGGTGATTGAAGGCGGACCAACCGAAATCCATCCGCAGCCTTGCAAGCGGCGCATAGGTCCAAAACGTGTCGACGGTCTGCTGGTTGCCGGGAACGCTCTGCGGATAGGTATCGTATCCGGCCTCCACCTGCAAAACACCTCTACTCTGGATGGTCGCGCTATTGGCGATCGTAGGCCGGGTTGGGCTGACGGTGATCTCCTGCCCCAACGCATCTGCGAGGCAAAGCGGAGCGACAGCCGCAGCCAGTGACCATATCAGCGACCAGCACCTTCGCAAGTCTCGCTTTGCAGTCCCTCGCGGCTGGTTCATTGCTTCACTTCCCATTCGCAATCAGTCGAGTTCAGTGAGCGGCAGTCTCCGAATACGGCGGCCGAAGCGCGCGATGCGACCAGGCAGCATCCTTCTCGCTGCTGAAAACAAACTTTAGCTCGCCGCCCTGCATTAGCTCCTCATGCGTCACATAGCTTCGATCAAGCGACTTGCCGTTCAGCAACACATCCTTCAAGAAGCTTTGCGCTTCAGTCATGCCCACGCTAGACACCGTCAGCGACTCGCCATTTGGCAGATGAATCATCGCCTTGTCTACAAATGGCCGCCCCAGCACGTACTGGTTTGATGCAGGCGCCACTGGATAGAAGCCCAGCGCAGTAAACACCAGCCACGCTGACATCTGTCCCAGGTCGTCGTTGCCCACTAAACCGTCCGGTGTCGGCTTGTATTGCGAGTCCACAATCTGCTTCAGCCGCGCCTGCGCTCGCAGTGGGGCTCCCGCATACATGTAGAGATACGGCAGATGATGGCTCGGCTCATTCCCATGAATATACTGACCAATCATCCCCGAGATATCCTCCACATCGGCATACTTCGCTGGATCGACCTTCTGATCGAACATCGCATCGAGCTTCGCATTCAGCTTCTCTTTACCCCCCAGCAGCTCGATTAGCCCCTGTTCGTCCTGCGGCTGATACCACGAGTACTGCCACGCGTTGCCCTCCGTAAATCCGCTCGCGGCCCCGGCCTTCGCCGGATCGAAGGGCTTGCGATACTCACCGCTGGCCAGTCGTGGCTCCACAAATCCGTCCGCCACGTTGAAGTTATTCCGCCAGAACCCTGCACGCTTATTGAAGCCCACGGCTACCGCATCGTTGCCCATCGCGTTGGCCATCCGCGCAATGGTCCAATCGTCGAACGCATACTCCATCGTCTTCGAGGCCGCTTCGCCGTCGTTATCCACCGGAACATACCCCAGCTTCATGTAAGCCCCAAGATTCCCATAAGGCGCATACGTTGCGCTTGCCACCATCGCATCCAGCGCAGCCTTCGTGTCGTATCCACGAATGCCTTTCATATACGCATCCGCAATGATCGGCACAGCGTGATAGCCAATCATGCACCACGTCTCCAGTCCTGCAAACTGCCACACAGGCAGAATCCCGAACGGGCTCTCCTGCTGCGAAACAATCAGCGAGCGCACGAGGTCGTTCGTCCGCTGTTCCGGCTCGATCAACGTCATCAGCGGCTGTTCCGCGCGATACGTGTCCCACAACGAGAGCGAAGACACAAAGTGAAATCCTTCCGCACGATGTACCTGGTTATCCGGTCCGCGATACTCACCGTTCACATCCATGCTTATGCTTGGAGCCAGCAGCGCGTGATACAGCGCGGTGTAAAGTGATTTTTCCATCGCAGACGATGCGTGAAATTCCACCCGCCCAAGCTCGTCGCGCCACAGCTTCTGCGTGGCCGCGCGCACACTGTCAAAGTCGAAGCCCCGCACCTCCGCATGCATATTCGCGATTGCGTTCTCCTCACTCACCGGCGAAAGCGCGACCTTCACGATCAGCGGCTCATTCGACGATGCAAAGTCGAAGACAGCCTCCAGTCCACGCCCCTCAACGCTCTGCGTATCCTCCGGCGTGGTCCCCGGCGTCTTGAACCCGCGATACGGAGGCGGATCCTCTTCGCGGTTATAAAGCGCATGCCCCGACATCGCAGAAGAAAAGCGAATAGCAAAATAAAGCTGCCGCCCCGGAGCCCATCCACGCGTCTCACGCATCCCGGTCACAGTGCCGTCCTTGCGAACGCGCACACGTGACCACAGCACCTTGCCAGGATAGTTGTAAATGCTGCTCCGCAGATCCAGCAAAAGATGACGCGTCGTGCCCGCGGCAAACGTGTAACGATGCACACCAACACGTTCGCTCGCCGTCATCTCCGCTCGCACATGTGCATCTTCCAGAGTCACCGCATAGTACCCGGGCTCTGCACGTTCACTCTCGTGCGAAAACCGAGAGCGATATCCCGCACGTGTCCCCTCTGGGTCGCCAGGCTCCAACGGAACATTCTCCCCGCTGATCGGAGTCAGCAGCACGTCACCCAGATCGCTGTGCCCCGCGCCCGAGAAGTGCGTGTGCGAGAAACCCAGAATCGTCTTGTCTTCGTACCTGTATCCCGCTGCCCACTTATAGCTCTGCTTGAATGGACGAATTTGCGTATCGGGAGAAAGCTGCACCATACCGAACGGAGCCGTCGCTCCCGGAAACGTGTGCCCTTCCGGCCCCGTTCCAATCATCGGGTCAACAAGCTTCAGCGGATCAACAGTTTGCGCAAAGGCAACAGAACTCCCCAGCAGGAGAGCGACGCAAAGGCTCTTATACATCCCACCAAGTTACGATAGCCGCCTCACTCTTCGCCACAGCAGCGCCTCACTGTCCCGACGGCTTCGGAATCACCGCCTGCGTCGATACAGGCTCTCCAAAGTTCGGAGTTCCATCTGCATTCCACGTAAACGGCTGTATCCGCGGCGAACGGGATCTACCGCACCCCTGCTGCGACTCCGCATTGGCGTGGTAGACGATCCAGTCTTCCTTGCCATCAGGAGACTTGAAGAACCCATTGTGTCCAGGCCCGAAGACACCAGCCTCGGGCTTCTGCTTGAAGAAAGCGTGATCGTACTTCGTCCATGATGCCGGATCGAGCAGGTTGGCACCCGTCTTCGCTCGCACCACACCCAGCTCGTAGTAGTCCGTCCAGCACGCAGATCCTGAGTAGACGAGGAAGATATCTCCCGCGTGCTTCAGAATCTCCGGCCCCTCATTCACATTGACATGAGGCATCGCAGGCCGCTTCAAAAGATCGCCAACCCTCTCCCACGGGTAGATGGGATACGACAGCATCACGCGTCTCGAGTCAATGGTCCACGGGTTCTTCATGTGGGCGATATAGATGCGTTGCTCACCGTCGCTATCGCCCTCCCAACCCGACCAAAGCATGTACTTCTGCCCAGCGTCTTCGAATACCGACGCATCGATCGCCCACTTGTCCGTCGCGTCGCCTACTTTACCTTTGAATATCCACTCGCCCTGCAGTGGATCGTCGGCCTTGTTCTCCACCACATAGATGCGGTGCGATTCGTTCTTCCCTGCGTCCGCAGCGAAGTAGATGTACCAGGCTCCATCCAGCCGGTGCAGCTCTGGAGCCCATATCTCTTTTGAGTAAGAGCCATCTGCCGGAGGTGTCCACACTACCTTCTTCTCCGCATGCGCCAGGTCAGTGATGTCGCGGGTCTTCCACACTGTAAGGTCGCGGCCCGTCGTGTTCATGTAGAAGTAGTGGCCCTTGTACGTGACCACCCACGGGTCCGGCCCAGTCGGCAGCAAGGGATTATGAAACGTCTCCACGGCCGGTTGCGCACGACCCGAAATCGGACAAATCACCACAGACAGAATCAAGAATCTGAAGCCCTGAAACATCGTTACCTCATTTTGGACGACTAACTCGCAACCCGCTTGATCACCACAGCCGTGAGATCGTCCATCTGCTTCGTGCCCTTCGCAAATGCCTTCACCGCTTTATAGAGCTCCGCGATGATCTCTTCCGGAGGAAGATCCCGCGACTCGCGAAGGGACTTGGTCATCCTTTCCTCGCCGAACTGCTCAGCCTCCGCATTCTCCCATTCGAAGAATCCATCGGTCGCCAGCACAACCATGTCTCCGACTTCCATATTCAGGACGACTGAATCGCTGCAGTTCAACTCGGGTAAGAGGCCAAGTGGAATCGCCTGCGCTCCAAATTCTTTGAAAGCATCACTAGCTGACGAATACACAAACAGAGGCCCGTGTCCAGCCGAGAGCATCTCTACTCTTCCGGTGTCACCTGAACAGACAGCAGCCACGAACGTTGCAAAGCGTCCCGCCGGCAGATCCTCACCGAAAAACGAATTCAGATGCTGCATCGCCTTCATCACATCGTCGTGCGTATCGAATGCCGATCTCGCATACGCGCGGCACACTGACGCAAGCAGCGCCGGCCCGATACCATGTCCTGTCACATCCGCCAGCGAGACGACGAGACGCCCATCCCGCAGCTTCTTCCAGTCGAAGTAATCGCCGCCAGTTGCATCCGCAGGCAGGTTCCACCCGCTGATCTCCATCCCGTGGATCGCTGGACGAGTCCTCGGCAGCAGCGACTGCTGAATCGATCTCGCAATATCCAGATCATGCGCCACTTCCTTCAACTGCCGTTGCATCTCAGCCTCGTGTAGCGCTGCCTGCACATACTTCCTGATCTCGCCGCTCACCATGCCTGCGATAAATCCGCTCGCCAGCAGAATCGCCGCGTAGAATCCGACTGCCGTCTGAGTCACGGTATGCTCTCGCAGGTTCTCCAGGCTCGGCCGCCACCCCAGGTAATACGCGCTCGCCAGGTACCCAACTGTCGCCACCACCCCCGCCAGTTGCGAAGCCCGTGGATTCAACCGCAGCACAGAAAGCATGATCAGCGGAAACAGCGCCAACACCCACGGTGTTGAAATGGGTCTGTAATCAAATGCCAGCTTTGGGCTCGAGAACAACGCAATCCCCATCGTAAAAACTACAATCTCGAGCATGATGTTGAAGATCAGCAAGGCAGCCGGAACGCTGCGTTCCTCCTTCAACGCCTTTGTCACCACAAACAAGGTCCACAGTTCGTATCCCGTCACCAGCAGCAGAACCAGCAGGCCCGACCAGCTCATGTGGGACCCGAACACGACAATGCGAATCGCTATCGCAGCGGCGAAGATAAGCAGAAATGCCGCGACGCCGTAGATACGGCGCCGCTCACTCTGAAGAAGTGCCTTGCGAAAGGCTAAGGAATCTGCCTGCAGGTCAGTCATCGATCACCTGTTGTTGCACTCTTGAGTTTGAAAATAGCTATGCCGTGAAACATATCCCGCTTGCTTATGATTCGTAAAGGGCAACGCAAATGCGGTCAAAACCCATCTTCTTCCTTTGATTTCTTCCCAGCCGCCTGTTAGATTCTCCCTACCACGGGCCATGCTTCTCAATCCCTAGCGGAGAACCACAATGAGAAAGCTCCTCCCTCTTTATCTAGCCTTAGTTTCCTTTGCATTGCTAGGAACGGCCAACGCCACCTCGCTTCCCGTCGGAACCTACACCCTGAACGCGTCCACCCCCACCTCCGGCATTCACTCCGGTTCAGACCAGGGCACGGTCACTGGAACGCTCGTCTTCGACGCCGCCTCCAACATCACCTTTGCCAATCTGGCCTTCGACGACACCACCTCGGGCAAGATCTTCACCTTCACCAACCCCGGCCCCGTTACCATCGCCACCCCTCCTGGCCTCCTCAGCGCGACGATCTATCACGCACTCGACCCCAACCAGCTCTTCGCCTTCAGCATCCGCGTCCCCAGTAATCCCTCTGGCAGTTTCACCCTCACCTGCGGGACTGACTGCGACAACTGGATGCTGGTCGACGACGGCGGCAAGGACCTCGTCTACGTTGAAGTCACCGGAGCCATCGCGCCCGCGCCCGAGCCATCCACCTTTGCGCTGCTCGGAACCGGAACAATCGCAGTCGTAGGATCGCTTCGCCGCCGGCTCCGCTCTCAGCGCACAGCCTAAACCGCCTGCCGTGTGACAGCCGTCACATACCCGCCGTCCACAACTCTGTAGCCTTCACAGGGCAGACTGCTCCTCGTGAACGAGCCCTGGCGCACGACTGCGAACGCGCGTACAGTTACATCGCTTCTCTACATAAGTGGAAGCGCACTGCAGGCCTCGAAGTGGCATCTGGAGAAGTCAATGAAGTATTCGCCGAAGAGCATAGGCCTCGCTCTATTGTTGATGTCAATTACGGGATTCGCCGAACAGAACACGAAATCCGCTTTATCCCAACCCGCGCAGATCACTGCAATCGATGTTCTTCTGGAACCGGACGCGACTATGCTCCAGCACGCCGCGGCGAATAATGCCCGTCTGTTCGCGGCATTTCCCAAAGAAGGGTTTCGTCTCGACGCAACGCACACCCCACACATCACCCTTGTGCAGCGCTTCGTTCGCACAGCAGACCTCGACCGGGTCTATGCCGCGCTTGGCAAAGTGCTGGCCAGCGCAGACGTGAACTCAATGAAGCTGGAAGCATTCAAATACTATTACGCCTCAACTGGCGCGACTGGCGTCGCGGGCATCTGCGCGAAGCCGACTCCAGAGATCATCCGCTTGCAGGCAGACGTCATTGCTGCCGTCGCCCCATTTACGGTGCAAACCGGCCCCATCGAGGCATTCACCGCTCGGCACAATGATCCCGCCACCGACGCGGGCCTGATCCAATACGTGTCGACCTTTGTGCCGAAACAAACCGGAGAACACTTCAATCCGCACGTCAGCACCGGCGTCGCTTCTCGAGAGTACCTCGACAAGATGCTCGCCGAGCCGTTCCAGCCCTTCACCTTCTCACCTGCAGGGGCGGCCGTATATCAGCTGGGCCCCTACGGCACCGCAGCGAAGAAACTCAAGGAATGGAACCTCAAGCATTGAGTCGTCCGCATAGGTAAATTGCCGCAGGCGACTCATTGCTTCCTCTGGCTATACTGCCAACCATGCTCCGCACACTGGCCGCCACCCTTCTCTTCTGCGCTCTCTCTGCGTCTGCCCAGCAGTACGACCTCGTCCTCCGCAACGGTCACATCATCGACCCGAAGAACAACGTCGACGCCAAACTCGACGTAGCCATTCGCGACGGCAAGATCGCCGCCATCGAGCCCTCCATCCCCGCAGGCGAAGCCAAAAAATCCGTCGACATCGCCGGCCTCTATCTCACGCCTGGCCTCGTCGATATCCATGTCCATGTCTTCACCGGCCTGCGCCACAACGCCTGGGGCAATGGCGACCTCTCGGTTCCCGTCGATCCTATGTGCATCCCGTACGGAATCACCACCGTCGCCGACGCAGGCTCCTCCGGCTGGCGCGACTTCCCCGAGTTCCGCCGCCGCGTCATCGACAACGCCCGCACCCGCGTCTTCGCCTTCGTCAACATCATCGGCGCCGGCATGGCCGCGAACGACGACTCCGCCGAGCAGAACGACCACGACATGGATCTCGATGCGCTCTCAAAGGTCATCGAGCAAAACAAAGACATCATCGTCGGCATCAAGACCGCGCACTGGCAGCAGCCCAACTTCATCTCTGTGCGGAGCGCCGTCGCCGCCGGCAACCGCAACCACCTTCCCGTCATGGTCGACTTCGGCTGGTTCGACAACAAGAGCTACAAAGAGATGGTCGAGACCATCCTGCGTCCCGGCGACATCAGCACGCACGTCTTCCGCATGCCCGCACCTCTCCTCGGCCCCGACGGCAAACCCGCTCCCTACATGCTGGACGCGCGCAAACGCGGCATCAAGTTCGACGTCGGCCACGGCGGTGGCTCTTTCACCTTCGCGCTCGCCGAGCCCATGGTCAAAGGCGGCTTCTTCCCCGATTCAATCTCGACAGACCTTCACGTAGGCTCCGCCACCGGAGTCATGCTCAACCTTCCCAACGTCATGAACAAAATCCTCGCGCTCGGCGTTCCTCTCAATGAGGTCATCCGCGAATCCACTACCAACCCCGCCACCGAGATCGGCCACCCCGAACTCGGCCAACTCGCCATCGGCTCCGTCGCCGACATCGCCGTCCTCCGCGTCGACCAAGGCACCTTCGGCTTCGCCGACCTCGTCGGTGGCAAAGTCACCGGCACGCAGCGCATCGTCCCCGAGATGACCATCCGCGAAGGTCGCGTCGTCTTCGACCTCAATGCCCGCACCGCCGTCCCTTGGCGCGAAGGCCACTTGAAATACTCGCCCCGATAGACTCCCGATCTTTCGAACAGCGGGACAGTGGACCTCATACAGCGACGTGACCTGCCTCGCCCAACGGAACCTTACCCCCGGTCATCGAAGCCGCTGCATACTTCACCAGCATCACCAGCTTCGATCCCGATGCCTCCCAGTAATCGCCCTCAGTCACATCCACTCTCATCACGGCAATCTCGGGGTCGTTCTCGCCCTTTGGAAACCACGCTTTGTATAGCGGGTTCCATAGCTCCTTGATCTTGCCGCGGTCGTTGCTTATCGTCGCAATACCCTTCAGCGCGATGTACTTCGAATCCTTCGGCTCGGCGAACGTAAGAGTGACATCACGGTCCGCTTCCACCTCATTCACCTTCTCTGAAGTAGATCGCGTAAGAAACCAAAGAGTCCCATTAAACGGCTTGTCTTGCACTGCCATCGGCCGCGAGCTCATCGTCCCGTCCTTCGCCACGGTGGTCATCATCGCAATCCTGATGTCCTTCACCAGCTCGGAGATCTTCTTCTGGCCCTCCGCTCCGCTTAGTTCTTTGTAGTGGCTATCCCCATCATGCTTTTCGCTCATGCTCATAACCTCAGCCCGTTGGATGCTACGGACGCGCCCGCAGCTTTCTGCTCGCCGCCTCGCCTCTGTTGCGCCGACCTCGCTCGTCTATCGACCTGTTACATAGGTCTTACACGCAAGGACAACTCAGCCGGTCTGCATGCCATCAGACCCTAATAGAACAGTTTGACGGAGCCGCTTCTTCTCGACCTCGCGGCCCGCTGACCGAAGACAATACTTCGGGAAAGGTCCCAAACAACATGATTCCGATGCGTTTGAAACATGCGGCTTCTGCCGCAGCAGTAGTCCTGTGTCTGACGGTGGCACCGCTTACCGCAACAGCACAAATGCCTGACAACTCGACCCACAACAAGAATCAGCAGCAGACAGCAGATCAACAGAGCAATGCAAAGTCTGACCGTGACACGACGGCGAAGATTCGCAAAGACATCATGGCGGATAAAAGCCTTTCCACCTATGCGCACAACATCAAGATCATCACGGTCAACGGCGCAGTGACTCTCAAGGGCCCCGTCAAATCTGACGACGAGAAGGCGAAGCTCGCTGAGATCGCAGCGAACGCCGTCTCTGCCGACAAGGTCACCAACGAAATCACAGTGAAGTAATTACCAGGCGCTGCCAAGGCAGCAAGGAGCCACCCAATGTCCAGCAAAAACACCGCAGTCTATGGCATCTATGCCACTCCCGGAACCGCAGAGGCCGCCGTCGATCACCTTCTCGCCCGCGGCTTCACCAACTCATCTATCTCCGTACTCCTCCCCGATGACGAAAGCACACGCGCCTTCGCTCATGAGAAGAGCACCAAGGCCCCCGAAGGCACAGCCACCGGAGCCACAACCGGCGGTGTCGTCGGCGGAACCCTCGGCCTTCTCGCAGGTATTGGCGCCCTCGCCATTCCCGGCGTCGGCCCCCTGATCGCCGCCGGCCCCATCATGGCAACGCTCGCCGGAGTCGGTGTCGGCGGAGCCGTGGGCGGTCTCGTTGGAGCCCTGGTCGGAATGGGCATCCCCGAGTACGAAGCCAAGCGTTACGAAGGCGCCGTCAAGGGCGGAGGCACTCTCCTCTCCGTTCACTGCGACACCTCCGAACAGGTCGACACCGCCAAGCAGTCTCTCAAGGAAACCGGAGCTAAAGACATCTCCTCCACCGGCGAAGCCGGCTCCTCTGTGAAGGCTGGGCACTCCACTTACGGCGATCTCACCCCCAACACAACAATCCGCGATCGCACCGTCGAGGAGGAGCGCCTCGAGCGCGGTCTCCCCGAGGACGATGCCGTCGTCACAACCAATCGGCGCTTCTAAATCGACACAAAGAAATATCGGGCCAGAGCAACTAAAGGCTCGCAGCGACTCCAGGCGCTGCGAGCCTTTCCCTTTCCGCCACAAATCAATAGCAATCCGCCAATCTCCGGGACTATGATGCTCAATCATCGCTATTCACAGCCGCTGAGACCTTCAGCACGCAGCGAGGTTCGGTCATGGCTTCTGCAGCTAATCCGGAGACACCGCGCCACTCCGCCCTCGTCCGCGTCACCCATTGGCTCACGCTCATCGCCTTCCTTGCCCTCCTCATCACCGGCGTTGAGATCCTCATCTCTCACCCGCGTTTCTACTGGGGCGAAACCGGCAACGTGAACACCGCTCCTCTCTTCACCATTCCCATTCCCTCCTCGCGAGACACCGTCCCCACCGGCTACAAAACCGTCCTGCCCGATCAGAACGGCTGGAGCCGCTACCTCCACTTCCAGTCCGCCTGGCTCATCGTCATTACCGGCCTCGTCTACGTCATCGCAATTCTCTGGAGCGGACATCTCCGCAAAGACCTTCTGCCCGAACACTCCCAGAGAACATGGCGCGCCTACCGTGAAGTCCTCACGAGCTATCTTCGCCGCGCGCCTCCGCAGGACTCCGAAGCGCACACCTACAACGTCGCCCAGCGCAGCGCGTACCTTTCCGTTATCTTCATCCTCTTTCCGCTCGTCATCTTGACCGGCCTGGCGCTCTCTCCAGCCTTCAACTCCGCGGTTCCGTTCGTCGTCAACGCGCTCGGCGGCCGCCAGTCCGCGCGCACACTCCACTTCTTCGTCTCCGGAGCGCTGCTACTCTTCCTCATCGTCCACGTCGCCATGGTTATCCACGCAGGATTCACCAGCCGCGTGCGCGCCATGATCACCGGCCGCGCCGTCGAATCTCATGAATCCGAGAAAGTTGAGGAGCGCACATGAAGCCCATCACGCGCCGCAATCTCATTCGTACAGGTGTCATCGCTGCAACTGGCGCAGCCGGACTAACCGCCGCCGCCCGCATCGCCCAACGGTACGGCCTCATCCCGCCTGATCACGGCGGCCTCTACGGCCCCGGCGAGACCCTCACCTACGCCTCGCAGCGCCTCCTCACCAAACACTCTCTCGCCCGCGAGTTCCCTCGCCACATGATCTCTAAGTCGCCCTTCGCCAACCCAACCATACCCCCCGGCTCCGCACCCAAACCGCATCAGGTCACCGGCTTCTCCGACTGGCGCCTCCAAGTCAACGGCATGGTTGCCCACCCCGCATCGTTCTCGCTCTCCGACCTCAAGGCACTACCCTTCCGCAGCCAGATCACCGAGGTCGCCTGCGAAGAAGGCTGGTCCTACATCGCCGAGTGGATCGGCACGCCCCTCACCGAAGTCCTCAACGCCGTCGGCGTCCTGCCGCAGGCACGCTACGTCGTCTACAACTCCATCCAGCAGGACTGGTGGGACAGCATCGACATGGCCGACGCCCTTCATCCCCAGACCTTCCTCGCGTGGGGCATGAACGATGGCGACCTCCCGCCCTCCTTCGGCGGCCCGCTCCGCATGCGCATCCCCCGCCAACTCGGCTACAAGAGCGTCAAGTTCATTACCTGCCTCACCGTCACCGACTCAATGAAGCACTTCGGCAAGGGCCTCGGCTCCGCCGCACCTGAAGGCGGCTACGCCTGGTACGCCGGCATCTGAGACGCATTCTTATACCAACGACGGGAGCCCGATACAGTGATGACGGTGAAGAAACTCAAGCCACTCGCTGCCGGATGCGTCCTCATCGCTGCATGCGTTTCACCGCTTCTGGCTCAATTCGGCAATGAGCCGCAGAAGCAACTTCCCCCACCAGCAGTTAATTGGACCCAGAACCAGGATCAACAAAACATGATGGAGCAGCTTGGCATCAAGGCCTTGCGCCCAGGAGCAAGCGGCAACGACAACGATCCCAATCATTCCAACTACGACGAGTCCAAAGCCAATCCCTGGCCCAACTATCCCGATCCGCTGACCTTGAACAACGGCCAGAAGGTGACCACGCCGGAGACGTGGTGGAAGCAGCGCCGCCCCCAGATCATCGAGGACTTTGATCGCGAGATGTATGGACGTGTGCCAGCCAAAGTTCCCACGGTTACTTGGACAGTAACGATCACCGACCATGAATTTGTTGGCCGGATACCTGTCATCGCACGGCGCCTGGTCGGTCATGCGGACAACTCGAGTTACCCGCTCATCGACGTGAACATCGACATGGTGGTGGTGACTCCGGCCAATGCCCACGGTCCGGTTCCGGTCCTCATGATGTTTGGCCGTCCTTCTCTTCCCGCTCCCGCTCAGCCGCCTCCGGACGATCTGGAAAAGCTCAACGACGCATTGCGTGCGCTGCTGGAAAAGAGCGACCCTTCGCTAAAAGCTATCCTCGATAAGTACCCCGCGTATCAGCCGCTGGCCTCCGAACCACCGCCCTGGCCCTTCGGACCATACCGGCCGCCCGTCCCCAGCGGACCTCCTGGCGTCAATGGAACATCAAACGATCCGCCCACGACACAGCAATTGATCGCCGCCGGCTGGGGTTATGCAACCATCAATCCCGTCAGCATTCAGGCCGACAATGGCGCAGGGCTCACGCGCGGAATCATCGGACTTGTGAATAAGGGCCAGCCGCGCCATCCAGATGATTGGGGAGCGTTGCGCGCCTGGGCCTGGGGAGCCAGCAAAGCTCTCGATTACCTCGAGACCGATCCCACCGTAGACGCCAAACATGTTGGCATCGAAGGCGTCTCCCGCTACGGCAAAGCAGCCCTGCTTACGGAAGCGTACGATCAGCGTTTCTACATGGGTCTCATTGGTTCTTCCGGAGAAGGAGGCGCCAAGCCCAGCCGTCGCTACTGGGGCGAACTGCTCGAAAACCTCACTGGCGGCGAGTACTACTGGATGGCCGGCAACTTCATGAAGTATGGTGCGCGCGAAGCGGCCTTCGGATCGAAGAACGCAGGCGACCTCCCGGTAGACTCCCATGAACTGATCGCGCTCTGCGCTCCACGCCTGGTCTTTATCAGCTACGGCATTCCAGAGCACGGGGATGCGAAGTGGCTCGATCACCAGGGGAGCTACATGGCCGTGGTGGCCGCGCAGCCTGTCTTTCAATTGCTCGGCGCCAAGACACTCGGCGTCTCAAGCGACTACCACACTGAGAAGATGCCAGCAGTCAACGTGAGCCTGCTCGACGGTCAATTAGCCTGGCGCCAGCACGACGGCGGTCACACTGATGCGCCCAACATAAAGTACTTCATCGCATGGGCAGACAAGTTCATGGGCACACAAACCAAGGAGCGCCCGTAACTCCGCTCGGCTGCGGCGTATTACGCAGCTACAACAGGAGCCTTCGTATCCTCAGCGATCTTCTCAAACGCGCTGTTGATCGTCTCCTGCGTGTTTCTAGAAGGGATATGAATCAGCCGCGTCGTCTTCGACGCCAACTGGCACAGCCGGTACTTGTTCTCAACAGTCTCTTTGGCACGAAAAATGGCTTCCGAACGCATATATGCCTCCCGTTCCGGTACGGCGCGTCAGATTGCCTCTTTTGATCTGAAGTCGCAGGTGAACTACGAGCATCGGGGCTCAGCGATAAGGCGATCCCTGATTCTTCGAGTTTATACCCTTTCCCACCAATAAGATATGGCATTCTCCACACCCAACAAAGGGAAATTCTCTTGTCAAGCCCTGAAAGTGCTCAAGCGAAACAAAGCAAAAGAGATATGAAGTGCCGATCAATTACCACTCGATTGCTATACTTTAATTAGTCCATAAAAACTAATAGGCCCGAGCCAGCAGGTTTGGGGTTATCTCTTTTATTTTCTGTATTTTTGCGATTAACCCCCATGGATACAATATTTTAGCCTGCGCAAATCGCATAAACCTCTCAAAATAAGGATCTTGCTCCGAAGATATACCCGGGGGGGGAGGGTCCAGGTCCGCTACTCTTTCGCGGTGATCCGCACCGGTGGATCGCTGCAGGCGCTGACGGCCTTGTCTCCCAGGTAGTTCACATCCAGCTGCCGCCCGCTGTACGGGTCGAAGTAAGGCTCCCGCCGGATAAGGTCGATCATCTGCTGCGACTCCGGCAGTCCGCGCTTCACGTACCAGACGTTCACATTGCACGG
>Ga0105248_10001796_pt1 | contig 23869 bp, 22 predicted proteins | sample KBSS34metaG_FD_81524 | JGI IMG/M metagenome (GOLD analysis project Ga0105248, IMG submission 81524) | Switchgrass rhizosphere microbial communities from Kellogg Biological Station, Michigan, USA - KBS S3-4 metaG | ecosystem: Host-associated > Plants > Roots > Rhizosphere > Soil | place... | reverse complement strand
GTACACGCCCTGCAGATATGCTCCGGAAGACTGGCCGGCAAACAAACCATAGCGCGCCAGAAGCGCGCACATGCGCGAGGCGTCCGAACTGGAGACACGAACTTTTCTATCGACGACCGATTGATCGAGAATTTTCGGAATGATATCTCCGGGCGACTCGAGCGGTTTCAATCCTTCAATTCCGGGAAAATCCTCGGGGACTATCTGCACGATCTCCACGCCAGGAAGATCCTTCTTGAGGCGCCGTCCGATACCAGTAATCGTTCCACCCGTACCAATCCCGGATACGAAATGCGTCAGCTTACCGTCGGTTTGCAGCAAAATTTCAGCCGCTGTCTCGTGGTAATGAGAAATCCAGTTGTTGTCGTTCGAGTATTGATTGCAATGAAAGAAGCGCTCGGGCTCTCGTTCCGCGATGCGGTGGCCTTCGCGCAGCGCCTCGTCATAGCCTTCCATCGGATCGGTCTGCACCAGCGTTGCGCCATGAGCGGCAATTCGCATTTTGCGTTCCCGGCTTGCGTTACCGGGAACCACGATTTGAACGGGAATCTTCATCATCGCGCCAAGCATGGCATACGCAATCCCTGCGTTGCCCGAACTGGAATCGAGAACAATCTGACCTTTGCCTATTTTCCCGGCAATCGTGGCTTCCAAAAGCATGCGCCGAACAGGCCGGTCTTTCAGACTCCCGCCGGGATTCGCATATTCCGCCTTGGCATAGATCGATACTTCCGGCAATTCCTCCTTGAAGCAAAGGATCTCCACCATTCTTGTATTGCCAATCAGATTCAAGGCGGGATAGCGTTCATGAAATTCACGAAAGCGTTCGTCGAGGGGAATAGCGGCGAAAGGATTCATGCGAAGCCCAGGTTCCTCCGCAGGTTTACCCATACCCGACGCCAGTAAGGAAGGGGTTCTGCCTGCTGGCGTGGCATTATTTCCACTTCGCGATAGCCTCGGTTTCTGGCCAGTTGCTTGACCGTGTCCTGGTAGGCAAAAACGTTACAGTGGATGCAGCGCAGCAAAGGAACGGTGACTTCCAGAATAGGGACAAACAGATGATCGGAAGACTTACAGACAGGTCGGTCGTTTTTCAGGGCATTCAATGCTGTCGCTGCCATTAACACGTCAATATAACATGCGGGCTCAAGTCTTTTGCTTTGTAAGAAACGAAATCAGGTCCGATTTTGTAATGATGTCGAAACCGCCAGGCTGACGGACGAGTATCGCCGAGGTTTCCCGGTCCATCCGTTTGGCCACATCGGCCAGAGACGAGTCATCGGAAACCACCGGGAACGGACGCTCCATGTACTCGGCCACGGGCTTCATTCGCGCCTGGGGATTCGCGACAAGAATATCGAGAATGCGGGTCTCACTCATACTGCCGACCACCTCGCCGCCTTCGATCACCGGCACCTGAGAAATATCGTGCTCGCGCATCAGATTCACGGCGTCTCCCACTGTAATTCCAAGCGGTATTGCAACCAGCTGATCGGTCCGGCTAACCTTGTCGCGTACCACTTCGCTGGCACGCACATAAACCGGCGCTTCGACGAACTGGTTTTCCTTCATCCAATTGTCGTTGTAGATCTTGCTCAGGTAGCGGGTGCCGGAATCCGGAATGATCGTGACGACGATATTGTTCTCGTCGAGTTCTTCTGAAATTTTCATCGCGACGTGCACTGCCGTTCCGGAAGAACCGCCGGCGAATATGCCTTCGGTACGCGCAAGCAGACGAGTTTTCAGAAAGGAATCCTTGTCACCGACGGCGTGGATTTCGTCAATGACGGAAAAATCCACATTCGCCGGCTTCTCATCCTGACCGATTCCTTCGACCTTATACGGTTCCGGTTGCGGCCGACGTCCCGTCCGGAACATCTCCGCAAAAATAGAACCCAACGGATCCGCGCCGATAATTCGAATGGACGGTTTTTTTTCCTTCAGGTACCGGGCGACTCCCGTGATCGTTCCTCCGGTTCCCACACCGATAACGACATGCGTGACTTTGCCGTCGGTTTGTTCCCAGATTTCCGGACCAGTCGTCGAATAGTGCGCGAAGGCGTTCGCCGGGTTTTCGTATTGGTTCGGGAAATAACTGTTCGGAATCTCCTTGCTCAACCGAAGAGCCACCGAATGATAGCTGCGTGGATCATGATGTTCGACCTGAGTCGGCGTCACGATGACTTCGGCGCCGAGCGCACGCAAAGCGTTGATCTTCTCCTGGCTCATCTTGTCCGGCATGGTGAAGATGCATTGATAGCCCTTGATGGCCGCGGCCAGCGCGAGTCCCATCCCGGTATTGCCGGACGTTCCTTCGATAACCGTGCCGCCCGGTTTGAGCAGTCCGTTTTTCTCTGCCGCTTCGAGCATGGCGGTACCGATGCGGTCTTTCACGCTGCCGCCCGGGTTCAGATATTCGAGCTTGGCCAGAAGTGTGGGCCGCAATCCCCGTCCCATGCGCTGGAGGCGGACCATCGGGGTGTTGCCGATGACCTGCAGAATGTTGTCATGCCACATGGTGGATCAGTCCGGGGATAGGAACCCGCGAAGACTCCACTCGTGAGTCGTGAGCGGGGGCGAACGCAAGCCCGACAGAGCGCAGCCATAAAGAAAAAGGAGGGGAGGCTCGAAGCTCCGAGGTGGTTGCCAAGTCGCCAATTGTCAAGGTTACCGCTTGTGGAACCACCCCTCGCGTGGTCGCGAAGCGACCACGCTGCCCACCTGACTCCGGAGGGCAGTTTTCCATCACCCAGGCATCCGTCAAATCCCGACCCATCAACTCTTCCTCGCAACCGACGCGGTGGCCTTACGAAGTTCCACTTTCTTCAATTTCTTGGGAGGAACCACCGTGACTTCGGCACGATAATTATCCAGAGCGCGCGCCAGTTCGGCTTCTACGCGACGGCGGAGTTTTTCAGGAGCAACAACTTTCGCGGAAGGTCCGAAGCTGAGTATCCACGAGACCAGCTCGAACTCTCCTCCCACATGAAGATTCATGCGAATCCGGCCCCCATCCAACTCTCGACATTTCTGCGATGGATGCCAGACCCGGCTCCGGACATATTCCGAAATGTCGGCCCCGAAAATAATTTCCACGTCGACTGGATCTTCACGGATGACTCCGAACGAGGACTCCAGATAGCTCTCGACAGAGAAATCTGCCGGCCGATCGAAACTCTCGCGAAGTTTTTCTATAGATTCGATGCGCTCAATCGCGAAGGTCCGTATCTGCTGGTATTCTTCAACGTAACCAAACAGGTACATGCCGCCGCGGAAATACATCAGCCGGTAAGGATGCACTTTGTAGTCTTTTCGCTTCTGGCTGTGAACGGAGTAATACCGCATCCGGATTTGCATCTCCTCACCGATGGCCTCCATCAGCGTCCGGATAATCTCCTTGTGTTCGTCGAGATCTTTCGGCGCATCGGCGCGGACGCTGATCATGGAATCCAGATTGTCGAGAAACGCGATATTGCGTTCGGGGAGCGCGCCTTCAATTTTCTTGAACGCGGACGCGATGTCGCTGGAAAACGGAGGGGCCGCGAGATTCACGACGAGTTTCTTGCTGAAGTAGAGCGCAGCGGTTTCCGACAATGAAAGATTGGCGAGCGGGAGTCCTTTATATTCCTCGTTCAGCCGCCAGTAGACTTTTCCGTCGTACCGTTCGTCGTATAGTGGAAATCCGGCTTCCATGAGCGCAGCCAGATCGCGGCGTATCGTCTTGGTCGACACGACATGACTGTCGGCAAGATCGGTTATCGTCGTCCAGCGATTGCTTTCAATCTGTTTCAGAATCGCCCACTGTCGTATGAGCTGCGCATTGCGCCCCATTCAGATTTTCCTGCCTTTCCTGGTGGAATAAACGGTCCGAATCACGGTTTTGGTGTCATGAATACCAGCAGCACCAGGTCGTCCGCCGATCCGTTTCGGACTCCGTGCGGTTCTCCCGGCCGTGCGACCACGGCCTCCCCCGAACCCAGTTCGCGCTCTTCACCACCGATCTGAAACACTCCCCTGCCCCGAAGCACAAAGTAGATCTTGTCGGACTCCGCATGCGTGTGAATCCGCTGATCCTGTCCGGGTTTCAGGCAGTATAAGTCACAAAAGTACTTCGTCGAATCGAACAACGAAATCTTTTGCATTTTCTCATCCGAAAAATGAGCGAGAGACTCAAAGTTCAAGGCTTGCATGGGAGATTATCCGGGGCCGCGCTTATTGTAAGGGAAAGATCCGGGCAGAAGGGACTATTTCCTCGGCGATTTTCACGAAGTGCGGGTGGCAGGTGAATAGAAGAACCTGATGGGTCTCGGCGAGATCGCGAACTGCCAGCAGCGTATTCCGCGTACGCACGGGATCGAAGTTGACAAAGACATCGTCGAATACAACGGGAAGCGCATCCGTGGTTGAAGCATATTCGCGAACCAGAGCCAGACGCATAGCGAGATACAGTTGCTCGGCGGTTCCACGGCTGAGCAACTGTGGAGGCAGGCGGACACCGTCTGCACGTTCCACCTGGATTTCGGCTCCATCGAGTGGGGCGATGACACGGATGTAGCGGCCTTCGGTCATCACCTTGAAGAAAAGCGAGGCCTGGCGGAGAACGCCGGGCTGGCGTTCCGTTTCGTAAATTTTTCGGGTTTCATCGAGCAGGGTCTTGCACAACGTCAGAACAGCCCATGTCTCCGCGTTCGCATCGAGCTTCGCGAGAATGAGTTCCTGGCGCGTCAGCAGGCGTGAACGCTCTTCGCTGCGCTCCATAATCGCGATTCGCTCGGCAACGCGTCCGGCTTCATGACGGACATCGACGAGCCGCTGTTCCGTTTCGGCCAGCTCCGCTTTGGTCGCATCGAACGCCTCCTGAACATTGTCATGAACATCGAAAAGCATGGCGGGTTCTCCCAGGTCCGGGGGAATCCGATCGAGTTCCGATGACAGCAGGAGCCGCTGCTTATAGGCATCCGCGCGTTCCAGGAACTCTGCTTCACTTTCTGCAGACGCTTCCGAAAGAAGTGCGGCGACAGCGGCATTTTGTTCCTTGATCTGATTCTCAATGCGCTGGAGATCATCATTGGAACGCGCAACGGAATCCTCAACGCGGCGCAACTCTTCGGCCAGTTTCGACAACTGGTCCAGATCCGCGACACGCATTGCAATGTCTTGCGGAGAAATTTCCGGCTTTCCGATCAGCTTCCGGATTTCTGCTTCGATGCCTCGTCCTTCGTTCTCCACCTTGCGGACTTCTTCACGGCACGTTCGCAGGCGTTCGACGCAATCAGCAAGTTTCGTGCGAAGAGCGGCATATCCCTTCTGACGCCGCCCGTACCACAGGTAGGGAGTGAGCGACACGGCAATCAGTGCAATCGCCGGATAAAGGTTTCCGGACAGTGCAATGCCCACGGCACCGCACCAGATCAAACCAATAAACATGAAGACCGAAAACTGCGACGGGGGACGAACTCCCGCGAGCGCGGATTCATGGGCGGCGTTTTCCTGCGTGGTCGCATGAAGCTTTTCGAGGGATGCCGAATAAATACGACGCGTCGCATCGACGCGAGGGATCAGGCTTCGCAAGGCTTCGATAACCCGGACGCGACGGTCGTATTCCGAAGGGTCCGCCTGCGCCCGCAGGTCCAGTCTACGCATGCGGCGCTGTTCCGCTTCCCGGCGGCTGGCCGCGTATTCTGCGTGGAGCGCCTGAATATGTTTGTTCAGCAGGCCGAGACGTTCGACTCCACCGTCCGGAAATTGCACAACCACGGGAAGCGAGGCCAGCGTCTTCTCAAGAAATTTGCGACGCTCCGCAAGAGGTCGCGAATTCAATCGCTTTTCGTACTGGACAGCGCGCTGCTTCAGGTCGATAACGATTTCTTCCAACCCGCGGATTTCCGCTGCGAGGCGAATCCTGGCTTCGTGCGCCGCCCAGTACTCCTCAGGTTGATGTTCAGTGCGATCGAGATCTTCGCGGACCGCTTCGATCTCCTTCAACGCGACATTGATCGAACCGTTCTGCCCACGAGGAAGAAACATTGCACTCTGCCGGGCATCGATGTCGCGCTGAATACCGGTCCACTTCGATGCTCCAATGCCCAGGCCTGCGCCGGTGATATGCTGAGCCACCTCGTTGTCCTGCAATGTATGGAACTGTTCGAGTTCCTCCAGGCCAAACGCGAAAACGTTGTGATACAGCGTCCGCGTGGTTCCGCCAAGAAGCGCTTCAAGTTCGGATTCGCTGCCCGTGGCATCTCCGTCATAAATGATGGTGGTGCCGCGGACGTGGCGCCCCGCTTTGCGTTCAATGCGAATCGGACGATCGTTTACATGGACGTCGAGCCATCCGCCATGGATTCCACCATTCAACGGATCGTACCGGCGGGGGCTTCCCCTTCGGTCGAATCCAAAGAGGATGGAACGGACAAAAGCCATCAGCGTGCTCTTGCCTGTCTCGTTCGGCCCGTGGAATACATTGAGGCCAGGACCAAGCCGGCCCCAGTCCTTTTCATTCCAGACACCAAAACCATCGATGTGGATGTTCTCGATCTTCATAAGGAATGTCCTGGCGTTCGCTATGGATCCAGCAGCAAATCCACTCCCAGGGATGTGGCGCGTTCGATCCATTCGCGCATCCGCGCATCATCCGGTGGAAGGAGTTCCTTTCTGCGGAAGAGCGGACCCAGACTGTCGGTGAGTTTCTGTCGAAGGTCCGGATCGTTCAAAGCGTTGTCGGCAAGCTTCAAAAAATCACTCACGAGGGTTTCGGTATGGGACAGCGATTCGAAATCCAGCTCGGGACCGGTTGAAATGCGCACCGATTCGGTTGATATGACCGATTGCAGCTGCTCACGCAGTTCCTCGGCCATGCCATCGCGCTGCAGATCCCGATGGAGCGGACCATTACCTCGAAGGGTGCATCGCACCACGGTGGGCCCGGCAAACGACAGTGCGGCTTCGCGTCCCTGTTCGTGCAATGCCGAAACCAGGCTGTCGATGCGAGTGAGGTTACGAATGGACAATTCCAGATGGGCCCATCGGACTTTGTTGGTTTCGATGAATTCCAGATGGGCCTGGCCATTTCGGTCGACATCCACCTGCAGACAACCACGCGGGCCGGGTTCACGGGCGTTGCGGCCCTGAGGATTTCCCGGATACGCAACGGCCGTGGGTTCAAGTGAGAGAGTCGATCGCGTGTGGACATGGCCGAGCGCCCAGTAGTCAAATTTGGAGGATTTCAACTCATCCAGCGTCACCGGCGCATAATCCGCATGGCCGGTCTGCCCTCTGACATTGGCATGAAGCACTCCGACCGAATAGGGGGAATCCTCATCGGGCTTCATCATCGCGGCAAGGTTCTCCGTCACCCGCTCCCGCGCGTAACTGACTCCGGTCACGCGGGCAATTTCCTTACCTCGTCGAATGACGGGTTCGGTATTCGGCTTTCCCGTGAAGGTGGTGACGTTTGGAGGCAGAAGAAACTCGCTTCCCCACCCGTTTAGCGGATCGTGGTTTCCATGAACGACATAAACCGAAATATCCCGCTCTGCCAGACGTTCCATCTGGCGACGAAACGCAACAAGCGCTCGCAGACTGCGATCCCTGGAATCGTAAAGATCTCCCGCGATGACCAGGAAGTCGGATTTCGACTGTATGGTGTGATCGACGATCGCATCGAACGCGCCCAGCGTCGCGGACTGCAGACTCTCGCGCAGGACGGGATCGGCATTCGCAAGACCGCGAAAGGGACTGTCCAGGTGCAGATCCGCCGCATGGATAAATCGCATGGAATCCATGCATCACTTGTATGTGAATTCACGGACAGTTCAGGTCCGGGGAAAGAACGCAGGGGATTTATCATTTGTCATTAATCACTTGTGGTCTTTCATATAAGGAAACCAACGCCTTTACTTCCCCCAAATATGAAAAATCACAAATGGTTAATGACAAATCCCGTCTCCAGCCTCAAGCAGGAACGGGGCCTAACAGGTCCGCAATCTGGTACTTGTCATGTGATCCCACCAGGCGCCCGGCTTCCTTGCCATTCCGGAAAAGAATCAGTGTGGGGATCCCGCGTACACCATATTTCACGGCGACATTGGGATCGTCGTCCACATTGAACTTCAGTACCTTTGCATTCTGGCCGTAGTCTTCGGCGACAGCGTCCAGCACGGGAGCCATGGCACGGCACGGACCACACCAGGGCGCCCAGAAATCGATCAGCACTGGCTGTTCGGACTGGAACACGATGTCTTCAAATTCGCTTTAGTTGACTTCACGCACAAGTCGGCTCATTTTGGATCCTCCGATATATCGACATATATCTATATATCATGAACGTCAAATTCAGGGGTTGGGTGACAACCGCCGCGCCACAGTGGTCCGTACAGTACGGGCTTCCTGAATATAAGGCGATGATGGATTTTCGACGATGAACTTATCCAGAACATCCAGCGCGTTCTGCCACTTCTGCTGCACGACATAAACGTTAACCAGCATGATCCTTGCCGGAAACATCGCCTTGTCGAGTGATAACGCGCGCTTCAATTCCGACTCGGAATTGTCGTAAGACGCGGAACGGAAATACACCGTACCCAAAAGATATCCGGCTGTTGCGGAATTGGGATTTCGGATGACGGCCTCGCTCAACAGGTCTTGAGCACGTGCGAGCAGAGGGCGGATGATGTTTTGGCTGGCACCTGTAGCAAGTTGCACATCGGCTTCCTCCAGATAGAGCCGTCCAAGATCCAGAAGCGCGCGCAGGCTTTCCGGACTTAAATCGTGCGCCGTCCGGAATTCCTTCTCCGCATCGACGCGACGATGCAGCTCCAGGTAAACCTCTCCCAGTTCCAGATGGGCTTCGGGATATTGCGGAACCAATATCAGTGCGGTTTCCAGCAACTTCACCGCGGCATCGAAATGTCCCCTGGCACGTTCAGTGATCGCCTTTCCATATGCATCAATGGCCTGCTTATTCTCGCGAATCAAAGCGGAGTTGGCGTCTGATTCCGGAACATTGGGCCTGAGTGGGATGTTGACTCCTCGCAGGTTGAATCCAACCCTTGACGTCAGATCAACCCGCTGTATTACGTCCTGGTATCCGTCGAGATGAACAGCGACGTAATAGGTTCCCTCAGCCAGTCCTTTGAACGCGTAGCTGCCGGTCCCTTCGGTATAGGTAAAAGCGATGGTGCGCCCATCGAAGTCGTCATTGAGAAGACGAATTTCAATGGGAGGGTAGTCGAAATGCGGATCCGGGACGATGACCCTTCCGTCAAAGCCGAAAGTTCGTGATTGCGCCTGCAGGACGCCGCTGCTCATGACAATGAAAGCCAGGAAGATGCCTTGAAGCGCGCAAATCATGGCGATGTGATTCCGCTTAACCATGGGAGTTCCAGGAATTCCGAGCTTATAGCGTGAGTACCCCGTGTGGTCAATCGATTAAGCGCTTCGATTAAACGCATTTGAATACGCTGGAATTCGCCGAGAACGCGCCATACAATTCGACTATTCCACATGCGCATTCGGATAGTGTTTCTGATAGTCCTCTTCAGCAGTGCTGGGATGCTTTCCCAGAACGGCCGGATCGGTGCTCCGGACCCGGTTGGAAAAGACCATCCTCAGCTTTCACTCGATGTCGCCGTCTTTGATCCTCATGGAATGGCGGTCACGAATCTGAATCGATCGGATTTCGAGGTTCTGGAGGATGGCGTATCTCGGAATATCAACAGTTTCACCCCGGTCGACACGCCGTACAACGTCTTGTTGCTATTCGACTGCAGAGACGACACGCGGGATCGCCTGAATCTTCTTACTGGAGCCCTCGCGCGATTTAGAAATGAGCTGCGACCAGGCGAACGGATGGAAATCGCAGTCTTCGGCAGCAAGGTTCATGTCGTACTCGATTGGAATTCAGAGCCAGGCGCAGAAATCCATATCGGCGATAATCCGATCTGCGCGAATAGCGATTTATACGGTGCCTTGGACTGGAGCATGAAAGAAGTCCTCAAAGTATCCGGACGTCGAAGTGTCATCGTATTCAGCAATGGATACCAGACGGAAATCCATCGTCAGGAAATTCAGGTGAACGGAGTCAAAGTCCAGAGGATCGTCCCTCCAATAAAAGACACTCCATTCCAGAGAATTCTGAAAAACGCGCGTGAGAGCGGTACGCCATTTTACTTTATTGCGGTCGACACGGATTTCAATCCCGGTAGCCGGTCCGCCGGTTCGGTTCAGGATCTTCAGCAGCTGCGTGCACGTGTGGAACAGCTGGCTGAGGTATCGGGCGGACGCATTGTCTTTCCGCGGGAATCGTCGGAAGTCGTGCCGCTGTTTCTCCAGATCGGCCGCGACCTGGGAGCCTCCTACAGCCTGTCATTCACTCCGCAACACACGCAGGACAGCAACTATCATACGATCAATGTGCGGGTTCGTGACGAGAACTACCTCGTACATCCTTCGCGCAAGGGCTACACGGCCAACTGATTCTTATGATGTGTGTCCGTCGTTCGCGGTAATCATCACTTCACAAGTCTCGTTGTAATAGTTCGATGGAATGAGGATCATTCCTCGAAATGTGTAGCACTGCTGCAGGGACATCAAGACGTTGGAAGCCGGCCATCGCAACGAAATGCGGGGACTGACATTACTTCCTGTCCAGATGGGCGACGATGTGCAACCGCCTGTCGGCGACTTCCGCGCGGTGGGAGGAATTCGGATAGTCCAGCAAGAACGCATCCACATTATCGAGCGCGGCCTGCCATAGTTTTTGTTTGATAAACAGATTGATCCGCAGGATTCTTGCTTCAAATAACCGGGGATCCAGTTCCAGTGCATGCTTCGATTCGCTATCGGCATCGGCGTAGGAGCTGGAGCGAAAGTCGACAGCGCCGAGAAAGTAAAACGCGGTAGCAAGTTTGGGATCGAGCCTGACGGCTTCGGTGAGTTCTTCACGGGCCTGGTCAAGCAGGGGGCGGAGGGCATCCTGCTTTGCACTTGCCTGAAGCCCAAGTTCAACTTCCTCGACGTGCAGGCGGCCAAGTGCAAGGAGCGGACGTGCCGATTCCGCATTCAGATCATGCGCTTTATGAAATTCCATTTCTGCATCTCGTCTTCGGGAAAGCGCCTGGTACACGAGGCCGAGATTGATATGAGCGTCGTAAAAGTCCGGGACCGCATTGACGACCTTCTCCAGATGAGTCACGGCAAGCTCGGGATGTTTATTGGTGATTTGTTCGAGCCCGTGTGAATACTCTTCCAGGAGTTCGGCGTTATAGGCGTCCTGTTTTTGCGCGTGGTGTCGGCTTTCGGGATCCGGAATCAGGATGATGTTCCCGCTGATGTTCCGATCATTCAACAACCCAAATCCGAATGCATTTCCAATAGGAGTGCGGGATTCTCGATATCCATCGACATTGATGAGAACGTCAAATGTGCCAACGGACAGGTCCAGGTTGGTGAACATATATCTACCCGTATCGCTGACCGTTGTGGAGGCATAGGCCTGGATGGCATCCCGGACGGTGATCCGCACCTCAAAATTGTCTGGATGATCCCTGCCCGGCACAATAATCCAGCCCTGGAGCGTGGTGTACTGCGCTTCGGCGGCGGCGGTCATTGCAAGAATCAGCGCGAATGCGGCCAGCATTCTCTTCGGCATGACTTTTCTCCAAGTGTGAAAGGTATATCGCGAGACCGAACGTCGGTCAATCAACATCGCGTTTACGTGTAAACGCGCCTGATCCGCCATTCCCTTGAGATTGCTCCCGATAACGGTGTTCGGCCAGGAACGACATCCCCGCGGTTCTCCGAGCCGTCCGCTGGAACCCTTACGATCACATCCAGAGGAAGCAGCGAAATAGTCACACTCATTCGTAACTGTTCCTGTGTGGAGATCCCGATCGCAGTTGCCAGCCGAGTGATGGAAAGAACTCCAATACACGTTTACGTCATCGTCTTTTCTGACTTCAATGGATAGAGCCTCCAACCTGAATCAACTCACGCTTCAATACGTACTGGGGCATTCGGGAAATCTTGTCTCTCGCCGGATTTCTTCGGGACTTTACCACTCCGGAACCGTTAAAGACCTGCGCCAGCTTGTCTCGTTTTGCCGCGTGTGATAAGAAGCGCGGCTATGCCAAATACCGCAGGAACGATTCGGCTCTTCCAGATTGCGGGAATCACCGTATTTCTGCACTGGTCCTGGTTTCTCGTAGCCGTTTACGAGATTCAACAGAAGGGCAGATATTCGTCGGTAAGCTGGGGCGTCCTGGAATACGTGACGATATTCGCGATCGTCACCCTGCATGAGTTCGGTCATGCGCTGGCCTGCCGGCAGGTCGGTGGACGCGCGGAAAGAATCGTCCTTTGGCCTCTTGGCGGCGTCGCATATGTGGACCCGCCCGCACGGCCGGGCGCCAACCTGTGGAGCATCGCCGCCGGACCACTGGTGAATCTGGCGCTAATGCCCGTATTTGGATTGGCGTATTTCGCCCTGCGTGCAGGTTCAGGATCGTTGGATCCGGACCTCATGGGGTTTGCCACTTCCTTGAATGTGATCAACATCACTCTTTTTCTCTTCAACGTTCTTCCGATTTATCCCCTGGATGGAGGAAAAATCCTCCGCGCGCTCTTGTGGTATTTCGTGGGTCGGGCGCGCAGTTTGATGGCTACCGTCATTGTTGGCTTCGTTGGAGTCGCCGGTCTGGGATTGCTCGCCTTTTCCATCAAGTCTGGCTGGCTTGGAATTGTGACGGCATTTGCCGCAATGCAATGCTTCAATGGCTATAAGCTGGCGCAGGCATTGAAGCGACTGGAAGACACGCCTCGTCGCGAAGGCGTCCATTGCCCCTCCTGCAAGACGAGTCCGCCCCTTGGCGCTTTCTGGACCTGCGGCATTTGCAAGTCGGCATTCGACATTTTTGCAGAGAATGCAAAATGTCCAAAGTGCTACACCACATTTCCAAAGACAACCTGCACCGAATGCCGTGTGCAAGGTCCATTCTCCAACTGGTTCGCCACAGCAGCAGTCGATGCGATATGGGAAACGCCTGGCGCGAATGAGCGTTTACCGCTTGTTTCACCATCTCTCATCCCAGTTGTTCTTGGAATCGTCTCTACGCTGGGAGCGCTTGTACTGCTGCTGATTGCTCTCCTGTTTTTCAAGATCTCGTCGGACGAGGCCGCCATGAAACCTCAATACGTCGCAGAAATCGAGAGACTCTGGCAGTCCGAAGGAATATCCGTTCCCGGCCAGCAGACGCTGAGCCTTAAACGTGCCGAACCCTACAATGCCTACGTCGAGCGAAGCGCCTCGGACCAGACGAACAACAACAGCGTTATCCACATTCTCATCGCGGACGCGGAAACCGGGGTACCCGTGCCTTTGACGCGCTCCCCGGGTCGAGCTTCCATGCATCGCAACGATCGCATACTCTCTCCAACAGCGTCCTTCCGGGTTCCAGAGACCGGACGTTATACAGTTCAAGCCGCGTCGGAAACGGCTGAGACTCTTTTCCCGAAGATAAAGATCGGCCCTTCCATCGGACTTGTCAGCGGTTCGCAAGCGACAGCTGGCCGGAATATCGGTGTTGGCGTGAGCCTGTTCGCCGGCCTGCTGACTGCGCTGGCCATCCTTCTGTTCATTCTCTACTTCCGGCGGCGACAGGAATTCCACCAGATGCTTCAAAAAGCCGGCGTCAGTCTGTAACGAAATTCCGGGAAAACTTCACTTCCGATCAAGGTCATGATCTTCGGTGGAGGAAATGCACAAAAGTGGAATTCCGACTCCTGGCGCCATACAATGCATCCACCTGAACATGCGTACCGCATTCCTGTCATCGGTCATCCTCAGTGTCATTTTCAGCTCCGGCTGGCTGCTTTCCCAGAACGTGCCCGATAGCATTCGCCTGGATGTAGGAGCGATTGAGCCCATCGTTTCATTCACGGTTACCGATGAAAAGGGAATGTCGGTGACCGACCTATTCCAATATGACTTCGAAGTACTCGATAATGGCGAGCCGCGCCGCATCGAGCACTTTGCTCGCGTGAAGACGCCTTACAGCGTCGTGGTTCTGCTCGATTGCAGCGACAGCACGCGGCCTCGAGCGAATCTGCTGGTGGCGACGACCGCGCGTTTCGGCGATCATCTGCGTCCTGAAGACAAATACGTTTTCGCGGCATTCGGAACGGAGGTTCAGACTTTCCTGGACTGGAATGATGAAAAAAGACCATTCAGCATTCCAGACTCCCTGATCTGTCATGGAACCAATTTCTACGCTGCCCTGGATTGGGCGGAAAAAAAACTGCGAGGAATGCCCGGACGTCACGGTGTTGTTGTCTTCAGCGATGGTCGAGATTCCGATGTCGCCCGCAAGGAGGTCACCGTAAACGGCCTCAAAGTGCGTCGTGTTGTACCGCCCGAGGACGACCGCGAATTCCAGAAGGTTTTGAAATCCGCACGAGACAGCGGCGCGCAGTTCTACTTTGTGGCGGTCGACACCGACCTCAACCCCGGGTCGGAATACGGCGGTCCCGTCGCGGACCTCCAGCAGATCCGAGCCAGGATGGAGTTGCTGGCCAAAAGTACGGGAGGCCGCATTGTATTCCCGGAGATGCCGGGAGACACGGGCGAACTCTTCCGAGATATCCGTCAAGACCTCGGGATTGCTTACAGCCTGGATTTCGCTCCCACGAAATCCAAAGACGGCATTCCCCGGAAAATTGAAATCCGAGTCCGCGGTGAAGACATCTACCACGTGCACCAGTCTCGCGACAGCTACATCGTCAACTGATGCACAAAACCTCCGGACGCTGGAAACTCGGCTTTGCTCTCGCACTTTCCACAGCAATGCTCTGGGGTGTTCTGCCCATTGCTCTCAAGATCGCGCTGAAATCCGTCGATCCGTACACTGTCACCTGGTATCGATTTGCCAGCTCTGGCGTCGTTCTCGGTATCGTTCTGGGTATGACCGGCGGCTTGCCTGCCATCCGGAAGTTCGACCGTCGCACATGGACTCTGCTGACGGTTGCGTTTGTCGGGCTCACGGGCAACTATGTTTTGTATATCGTGGCTCTCGTCCACACGTCTCCCACCATTACGCAGACGGTCGCTCAACTGGGTCCGATGATCCTTCTCTTCGGCGGACTCGTTGTCTTCAAGGAGAGGTTCTCCGGCATGCAGTGGCTGGGCTTCGCAGTCCTGATAACGGGCCTTATCCTTTTTTTCCATGACAGGCTTCTGGAACTGAGCAATCTCACGGGCGATCTGGGGATAGGCGTTCTCTTTCTAACTCTGGCTGCTTTTATATGGGCGGTGTACGGCCTGGCGCAGAAGCGATTGCAGCGGACGCTTGGCCCACAGCAGATTCTTCTGATCCTCTATATCGGTGCCGCCCTCGCCCTGATTCCCACCACGGCCCCGGGATCAATTCGTCATGCCAATGCATTGGAGCTTTCAATGCTTGGGTTCTGTTGCCTGAACACTCTGATTGCATATGGCGCCTTTGCAGAAGGATTGAAACACTGGGAGGTGTCTCGCTTCAGCGCCGTGCTGGCGACAGCTCCTCTGTTCACGGTCGCAGGCATGTGGACTATCGGCAGGTTTGCGCCAAACCTTGTCGTGGCGGAACGCCTCAATGCTCTCAGCATGCTCGGAACGCTGCTTGTCGTTGGAGGCTCGGTGACCTGCGCGAGCGCTCGCCGCTGATTGATCTTAAGGACGCGAATCGAGCAGATGGATCGTTCTTTCCAGAACGGGTAGAGCCTTCGCCATATCGTGCTCACGAATTTGATCCATGGTGTCGGCGTCCGTGTGAATCATCGAAAGAATTTTCGGGCGGACAAGTCCCGGAGTGATCACCGAATCAATTTCGGATCCGTCAATGAGCGTAACGCCGAGAGTTTCAATTCCCGCAAGCGCCATCGAACGATGATCGCTTGAAGGATATTGCATCATGGGAATCGAACGCACCGGGAACCCAAGCTCCGATGCCGCTTGCTGCAATGAAGCCAATAGCGGAATATCCGCTTTCGATGGCGTGACGAAAAAAGTTTCACCGTAGCCGAAAATATCGAAATTCATGGCCCGAGCCGGAAGTGCGGATCCCGTGTGAGTCTGGAAGTATGAACGCGATCCGAGAAGTCCGAGTTCTTCGAGGTCAAAGAATACGACCGTCACCGAGTTGGCCAGGTTCGATTTCAACCTCTCCATCAATTCCAAAAGAACTGCGCAGCTTGCCGCATTGTCGATGGCCCCATGTCCTTTGGCAACGCGGTCATAGTGCGCCCCCAGCAGAATGGTTCTATTACCAGTCTTTCCCGGAAGAGTTGCGACGATATTGACGCCGGTGCGTGTCCCGGAAACGAAATCCTCAACATGGAAATCCACACCAGCAGCCTTCAGTCGGTCTGTAATCGCGGTGCGGCGGGCTGCTGTCGTGTCGCCCGCTGCAATGGCGGCGGTGGTCTGGCGCAACTGATCGGCAGGTGTTCGGGGAACCTGCAATAGAACCAGAACTGCTGTCAGGAGGATTCGCTTCATGACGCGTGGAGAATACGCTGCATTCGAAAGGATTCGCAACAGGGTCCTCGCCCTTAGAGCTTTCCGCGGGTGCAGCCATTCGTCAATGACCAGCGACTGCGGCTAGTTCAGCAGGTCGTCGGTCAGCTTGCGGGCCCATCCAATTGCAGTCATGTATTTCGAGCGCACCGCGGCAGGCGCCAATCCGTTGAATCGGACGTTATTCCAATCGGCCCGCTCATAAGCAATAGTGCAGGTCAGCGCTTTTCCGATCGGCCCGGTTCCGTCGATGAGCGCTGCCTTGATATCGTCGGCAAGCGGCAACTCGGACAGCGCTTTCTCCATGGGGCAATCGAGAAGTGCGTCGAGAACGGACAGGAGTCCCGCCGACAGGAACGATTCTTTCTCGGCGCCTTGAACGGATTCACTCAGCAATTCGCACATACGCGCCCGAACAAGCGCACTCGTCATCAACTCGCGGGGCTTGTTGTCCACCGAGGAGAGCAGCAGCGCACTTGACCAGTTTCGGATGGTGTTCAACCCGATCAGCCGCACGGCATGGCCGGCTGAATTGACCTTGCTCCGGAGCGCCATGCCAGCCGAATTTGCGTACTGAAGAATCCTGTATGTCAGAGCCACATCCTGGGAAATGAGTTTCTCGATTTCCGCCATCTCCATCTTCGAATCATGCAGCTTCGAAAGAAGACGCAGCATGTTCATCCGATTCACCGGAATATTCTGCACCTGGGCCGCTGGCCTGAAGAGAAAGTGTCCTTGATAGAAGTCGAATTTCAGATCCTTGCAGTATTCAAGGTCGTCATAAGTGTCGACGCCGGCCGCAGCGATACGGGATTTGTATCCTCGGAGATAGTCGACGCGCTTGCGGAGTTCGTCCGGCGTGTAGCGGGTGACATCCAAAATGACAGTATGCGTCTTGTTGTTGAGCAGTCCCAGACAGTCTTCGGACAGATTGCCGGAAACGGCCAGACGATAGCCTTCCGCGGCAACGTCCGACAAAAGCTTCGAGGTCTTATCCGAAGCCTCAAAGGAATCCAGATAGCCCAGCATCACGCGCGATTTTGGAATCGTCTTCCAGAGTCCTTCGGTCAGCGCTTCGCTCGTCAGCGTCACGAGCCCCGGGTGTTCGCCCACTACCTCGTCCAATCCGGTATCGGTAAACATTTTGTATATCGTTCGCAGCTGATCATCGGACGATTCACTGCGTTGTTCCAAAGCGCCGTAGTGCGTCCGGAGTTCGTACGCTGCAACTTCCATGGCGGGGCCAAATATGGGTTGCCGGCTAAGCAGACAAGTACTCTCACTCATAATCTGCCGTATCGGCCGCAATGAGGGAAAGCTTTAGGATGAGTCCGTAAGGGAGGGAGTGACGCGAAGCCGCGGCGTGAGGGATAGATAGGGGAAGAACATTGCAGAAATATTTGTAGTGCGCTTCACCCTGCCCGCCTTTTCCTGATGCCCGTCTTCGTCTAGAGAGGAATTAACACTACGGGACAATGGGGCTGGTGCGATCGACTGCCTCCTGACTCCCAACCAAAAGGCTCGACGCCAGATTGTTGTCCTGGCAGACATATTCGAATAGCTCCTGTTCGGGATCCCATCCGAGAGTAAAGCTGCTGGACCAAACGGCAGTGTAGGCGCCACGGTCGTCGATAGTGATCTCATACTTCATCGTCTTGGAGTCTTTACGCGTGAAGCGTTCGATCGTGTGAAGCTGATCGGTATGCGGCAATCCTGTCCTGTCGAACCAGAACGCCTCATTGTATCCGCGTGTATCGACAACCAGCGTGTCTCCTTCCCAGTGGCCAATCGAATGCCCGTAATAGCTCGGAACGAGATCTTTGGGGTGGGAATTCACATCCATATAAATGGTGCGGTAGGTGTGCGGTCCGCCCTGGTCCATGATGAAGATGCGATGAAGCTCCGGCAGATCCACAAACTCAACTCCATAAGGTGTTAGAAACTGCCGCGGTCCGCCGGATGGCTTGCATCGCGTATGCGGTTCGAACTGGTTGCCCCGGCGGTAGAGGTACAACTCCTTTGCCCAGGGTTGGAATGGAACATCGCTCATCGATGGACGATCTGGATATTGCGCGGCCGCCGCCGCATCCAGGTTGTCCGGATTGACAACGCGTTCGGTGGCTCCGCTGAAAGGGAGCCACATTCCGATCTCTCCCGGATATGCTCCAAGACTCACTCTTCCGTCCGGCATGCGCGGAGCCGGTCGGGCTGGGAGATTCGCAAATCGTTCTCCAACCTGTCCGCTCGAACCAAGTTGAATAATCTGTGCACAGAGCTCGCCGGTAAACAACGTCAACCCAACTACAAGCGATGCCGTGAATCCAATTCGTCTCAACAACCCATGCATTTGACCGACCTGTTCTGTGAAGTGAGGACGCTCAGTTCCAGGTGCCGATGGTCTTGCCGCCCTCGAGTTTGGCACCGATAAAAGCGCCCGCCGGAGAACCGTTCTTCATTGGATTAATTCGAACCGTCACCTTGGCGCCGACTGGAAATGTAGTCGGCCTGTACCCATCGCGTCCGAGAGCGTTCGGACTACCCCATTCGAGGCTCCATTCCACGGGTTCGCCTTTTGGATTCGGAACCATAACCTGAATCCACGTGTGGGGGTTCTTGAATTGGAATTCCTTGATGGTGCCGTTGAGTTCAACAATTTTTGTCGTGTCGAACTCGACTCCCGAGTGGTGTGCCATTGCCGCAGGAATCGTGATAGCCATCGAAGCGACGACCACCACGGCGATCCCCATCTTATTAATAAGCTTCATAACAAGTCCTCTTTTACAAAACTTTCCGACGCTCAATTGAGCGGCTTACCATCCGGACCAAGAGTCAGCGTCTGGCCTGACTTTTCATCGACCGGATTCCGGTTGTTCTCAGCGCAAGCATAATCATAGAGCCGCGTCTCGGCCTTCATTTTTTGAAACTGTTTGGTGACAATCCAGGGCTTCGTCAGAGCCTTCGGATCTTCGATCGTCATCTGGACTTCGATCATGGTGGCGCTGATTTTTCGCATCCGTGTCGTGGCGTGCGCCTTGTCACTCAAGATGAGTCCTGTGCGATCGAGAATGCTGTCGCCGTCTCGCGAACCCTTAAGGCCTATTGTCGTAAATACGAGAGTGTCGCCTTCCCAGTGACCGACGGAATCGCCGGTATACGTCTCCCATTGGTCATCGAGATGCTTGCGCCCGTCCGTGTAGATGCGCATCACATTGGGACCGTTTTCGGCGAGAATCCAGGTTGCTTCAGGACGTACGGCAAACTCGTACGGGTCCGGAAGGTTGAACATTCGCGGAAATCCCGCGGGCACGCCGCAGTTGGTAATGACATCCGGGAAACGGCCCTGATCTTTCAATGCGACGTTCTTCTGGTATTTTGCTTCCCACTCGGCGTTGTACGGAGGATGTTCACGAACGCCGACCGCAAGAGCTCCTCCCTGCCCTGTCTGCGACGCACGATCGAAAACCGTTCCGCCCATCATCGACCATGCGCCGCTCCAGTCCGGGAGCTTGTCGAAGGTTGGCACTGGACTCTGGCCCAGGGTAACTCCCGCCAGGAGCAGGAAACCAATGCCCGCTACGAACGCCATTCTGGAATTCATTTTTGTCAGCCTGCCTTGCTTCATAACTTCACAAACCCTGTTTAAGATGCCCGCGTCTCGACTGTTTCGACGAATTTATTCCTTCGCACCGCGTGAGTAAACAAGTTTCACAAGGCGCAACATCACGCGGTCGCCATTGGATTTGGGATGATAGACTCTCGCCAAATGACGACCAACCAACCAAACCGCCGTGAAATGCTGCTGGGAATGGCTGCAGTCCCGTTGCTTTTGGAAACTCTCGAGTCGCAAACCGACCCGTCTTCCATTTGTTTTATGAGTGCCGTCGAAATGGCACGGCTGATTCGCTTGAAGAAGCTGTCGGCACGTGAAGCCCTCGAAGCCCATCTCAAGCAGATCGAACGTGTGAATCCCAGGGTCAACGCCATCGTGACCCTCGTTCCGGAACTGGCCGCCGCTGCGGCCGCGAAGGCGGATGAAATGCAGGCCCATAAGCAGATGATGGGCGTCCTGCATGGACTGCCGGTCGCTCACAAGGATCTCATGGAAACCCGCGGCATCCGTACGACGTTTGGATCGCCGCTATACAAAGACAACGTTCCCACCGAAAACGATATTGTCGTCGAGCGCATGTCGCGTGCGGGAGCGATCATCATTGGCAAAACCAACACACCGGAATTCGGCTCCGGATCGCAGACCTTCAACGCGGTGTTCGGCGCGACGCGCAATCCATACGACTTGACGAAGACGTGTGGCGGGTCCTCTGGCGGCGCTGCGGTTGCACTCGCCTGCGGATTGGTTCCTGTCGCGAGTGGCTCCGATACCGGTGGGTCGTTACGCAACCCCGCGGCTTTTTGCAACGTGGTTGGATTTCGGCCATCGATCGGCCGTGTACCCAATCCGAAAGCATCATTCGCGTGGTGGACACTGACCACTTCCGGATGCCTCGGACGTTCCGTGTCCGACCTTGCGTTTGCACTGAGCACGATTGCGGGACGCGATTCGGCCGCGCCACTCTCCATCAACGAACCCGGGGAGATTTTCGCGCGCCCTCTCGATCGCAGCTTCAAGGGCGTGCGTGTCGCCTGGTTCAAGGATCTTGGCGGAGTGCCCTTTGACCCGCGTGTACGCGCCATTGTGGACGCGCACCGAAAGACGTTTGAATCCTTTGGCTGCATTGTCGAGCAGGCCGAACCGGATTTCGCTCCGGCCGAAATCGCATTTCGAAGGCTGCGAGCATGGAACACGGCAAATACCTATGGTGCACGGATGCATGACCACCCTGAAGCTTTCAAGGAAACTCTGAAAGGTGAAATCGAGGAAGGCCTGCGATTGACAAGCATGGAGCTCGCGCAGGCCGAAGCCGCCCACAGTCAGCTCTGGCGGCGATTCCAGGCGTTCCTGGGAAAATATGAATACTTTGTTCTACCCACCACACAACTGCCGCCGTTCGACGTCAACATGCCGTACCCCACAGAAATCTCCGGAATAAAATTCGACAACTACATCGACTGGATGAAGTCATGCTGGTACATCTCCGCAACGGGCAATCCTGCAGCATCTGTGCCAGCCGGATTTACACCGGAGGGATTGCCGGTCGGCTTGCAGATTGTCGGTCGCGATAAGGAAGATTTCAGCGTATTGCAAATGGCGCACGCGTTTGAAAAGGCGACAAACTTCGGAAAGAAGCGCCCGGATACGGCGTAGCGCCGTTCCGCAAATCTGGATCGGTAACACTGAACCGAACTGCCACCCGTGGCGTCTTGTTCCTATGAAACAGGAATCGACCGATGCATGAATACACAGAGCGACTGGACGCCACTGCCTTCAGCATGGAACAGGACCTTCAACGAGAATTCGAATCTCGACTCATTGAATCCTCCACGCTGGCGTTTCGTGTCGCGTACTCGGTTCTAAGGAATTCCGAGAATGCAGAAGATGTCGCTCAGGAGGCCTTCGCAAAGTCCTATTCCAGTTTCCGCCGGCTGCGCGACCGGGATCGCTTCCGTGCGTGGCTGGTTCGAATCACATGGCGGCTGGCGATCAATCGATTGCGCTCCGATCGGCGGCGGTCGTTGCGGGAAGCCGTTCCTGTTGAAACATCGATCACACCAACCCCGGTTCAATCCATCATCGCCCAGGAACGCGCCACACAACTCTGGCGGGCGATTGATGCGCTTCCGGATAAACTGCGACTTGTGGTTGTGCTGGCCGGAATTGAAGAACACGATATCCGCGAAGTCGCGGCTCTGCTGCGTCTGCCGGAGGGAACAGTAAAGTCTCGATTGTTCCTGGCACGACAACGTCTGAAGGAGTTGATGCAATGAAAGCCGACCAGATCACCAATTCCAGGTCGGATACTTCATTGGATCGTGAGATCGAAGCGATGCTCTCGGTGGAACCTTCGCCAGAGTTCGTCTCACGCGTACGAACGCGCATTGCCGAAGCACCTCTCTCCGCCTGGACGATGGGCTGGACGAGCGTTGCCGCTGGATCCGTTTTCGTAGCCGTTGTCGTGGCCGTCGTGATTTCAAAGCCACATGAGGTTGTTCCGCCAGAGGCACTGATGCCGATTGCAAGAACGTCCATGCAGGCGGATACGCCTTCGGATGATGTGCCCGCTTCGCCAAACTTGACTTCTTCAAAATCGCCTGAGCGGCACAAGCCGGAAGTATCCAAAGCCGCCGTCCGGGAACCGCAAGTTCTGATCAATCCCGAAGAAGCCGCAGCCATTCGACGATTTCTCGCGCATCCCCACCCCGAACCAGTCGAACTCTCACTCGTAAAAATCGAACCACAGCCACTTCCGGAATTTGTGTTTACACCACTGCCAACATTCGATCCCATGGTAGTACCGCAGGGAGATTTCAAATGAACACCAGTTTTAGTTCTTTCATGTTCGCGATACCGACTTTAGCAGTATTCGCCAACGTTGCGGCCGCACAGACGCAAGCCCCACCAGATAAGATTCCTGTAAAGTTGCAGTTTGTGGTTGCAGCGTATGAAGGAGAGCGCAAAGTCAGCAGCGTGCCATATTCATTATTGGCAACTGCCAATGGTGGACAGGTCACATTCCTTAACGGCATCAATGTGCCAATACTGACTAGCGAGGGGAAAATTACGTACACCAATATCGGGACGACTATCACCTGCACGGTCACGACAGAAACTGGAAATTTCAGACTGGCCATCAACTTCGACGAAAAGTCAGTGATCACCGCCAAGTCACCCGTTGCTCCGGCAGCTGCCACGACGAGGCCTCTGGATTCTCCGTCATTTCACGATGTGAACTACACGGGCACCATCACCATAAAGGATGGTGAAAGCAGACAGCTGATTTCCGCACCCGACAAAGTCACCGGCGAAATCCTCAAGATCGATGTCACGTTGACTCTGGACCCGCCACGACGCGCTTCGATTGCGTTGGACGATAACCATACCAACTCTGCGTTTGCGTTTCCGTTTTCGTTGAACTAGCAGGTCGGCGGAAAAACGCTAGCAACTGTCGGGGCGCTCTGTGAGCGCCCGTTCTTCTATTAATCCATTGTCCAAATTAGCATTCTCGAATTTAGTGGAAGCAGGGGATTGTCGTGAATCTCAAAGATTGCGGGAACACTGTAGGTGTCAAGACCAGCTATATACTTGACGGACTGTGAAGCACAACTCCCCTCCTAGCAGCCCGTCCAAGTAACGAAGACAGGCTGGGATAGCTGAGGGCTATAAACCAGATCTCTGAGGAGATTTCTTCAGATCGGACGGTGTTG
>Ga0105248_10001795_pt1 | contig 23869 bp, 21 predicted proteins | sample KBSS34metaG_FD_81524 | JGI IMG/M metagenome (GOLD analysis project Ga0105248, IMG submission 81524) | Switchgrass rhizosphere microbial communities from Kellogg Biological Station, Michigan, USA - KBS S3-4 metaG | ecosystem: Host-associated > Plants > Roots > Rhizosphere > Soil | place... | reverse complement strand
ATACAAAGGCACGCTGATCAAATCGCTTCAGCGTAAGGCTAAATCACTGGGCTACCAACTCGTCAGCTATCAAACTCTCGAGGCGGTAGTTCCTTAGGAGGGTTATTGCGCGGCGAACCCTTTCAGGGTTCAACGTTCATTTTTGCTTTAATACCCAAGGTTGTCGCAAGCTCCAACCTTGGGCTGAAATTAGTCAACGCCTTCGGCGTTTAAGGAGACAAATTGAATGCGAATATTTGCCCTGGGGCTGCCTCATACGGTGACCTCACCGAGATTCTCTTCATGCGCTTACACGATGAAGGTCTGGAATCTGTGTCGCATGATGAAGGACCGTGGCCACGAGGTTATTCATCTCGGCAACGAAACATCACATCCCGTCTGCGATGAAAACGTCGCGGTCGCGTCTTACGAAGAATGGAGTCGCGTCTACGAACATCCGGGAACCGACTTCTTCGACATCTCCGTTGAAACACCCGAGCGACAGGAATTTCACCGTCTGTTCGCCGACAACATGCATCGCGCGCTTGATGAACGAATCGGAGATCGTCACGACGCCATCATCTGTATCAGTTGGGGCGGCCCGCAACACGACGCCACGCAACCACTGAAGCATCGTGCTTTCGTCGTTGAAAGCGGCATCGGCTACCAGTACCCATACGCCGATTATCGTGTTTTCGAGTCGTATGCGTGGTTACACATGATCATGGGACGTGACAATCTCATGCAGGGTGGGACGTGGTACTGGTCAGTGATCCCGAACGCGTTTGACACGGACATGTTTGAGTATCGTGAGTCTCCGGATAGTTACTTCTTATATTTAGGACGGCTCACGGACGACAAAGGCGTCTCTCTGGCCGTCGACGTTGCGCGTCGTGCTGGTCGCAAGTTGAAAATGGCCGGCCAAGGGAACCCGGATCGATTCATTTCCGGCGCGCCACACGTTGAATACCTTGGACCTGTCGGAGTTGAAGATAGAAGAGAACTGCTTGCGGGTGCGGCAGCATTGCTGTGTCCGACGTTTTACGTAGAACCGTTCGGCGGCGTTGCTGTTGAAGCACAACTCTCCGGAACGCCGATTATTACTACCGATTGGGGCGCGTTTACCGAAACCGTGTTGCCGAATGTCACTGGCTTTCGTTGTCGAACAATGGATCAGTTTGAATACGCGGCGCGTCACATCGGCGATATCGATCCGGCGAACTGCCGGAAGTGGGCGATGAATTATTCACTGTCGAACGTCAGTGGCATGTATGAAGAGTATTTTCAGATGCTGCTGAACCTGCGTGGTGAAGGTTTTTACATGTCACATCCTGAGCGAACGCAGATGAACTGGTTGCGAAAATCGTATCCGATGGCTGCTACCGAGGAGTTTGAAATCGGTCCGCACTCAGCGCCCGTTTTGCCGAGTGCGTGGGAAGAGGCGCAGAAGTACGAGCGAGCCTGGTGGGGGGTGGAATCGCAGTCACACTGGGATGAAGAAGTTGCGAAACAGGAAACCTACGCACGGCTCATGGGTTTGCCGGCGGATCTGGACATGGGGACGAGAACTATCCTCGACGTTGGTTGTGGACCAGTGTCGATGTTGCTGCGTACGACGCACGGCGGTGCTGTCGGAGTTGATCCGCTCACGATGTCCGAGGAAACGAAGTCGAAGTTTGCCGGGGCTAACATCGCGCTTCATCAGAGCAAGGCAGAAGATTTTGAATCGGCTCAGCGTTTTGACGAGGGTTGGATGTATAACTGTCTACAGCACGTTGATGAGCCGAACAAAGTGATGGCGATGCTCGTGCGATCGGCAGATTGCGTGCGGATTTTTGAATGGATTGATTTGCCGGTGTGCGAAGGACATCCGCACACGTTGCGAGTCGAGCAATTCGAGCAGTGGCTGCCTTCGGATGAGTGGAATTACGCGATCTGGAATGTCGGTGAGCTGCGTCTGAATGGCAACGGCGCTGCCGGTCGCTACATCGCCATCCACGCCTCGAAAAAATAAATTTCACGCGAAGGCGCAAAGGTTTCGCGAAGACGCAATTTTATTTAACTTTTTCTCTGCGCCTTGGCGAAACCTTTGCGCCTTCGCGTGAAACAGGTTATCGTGATCACATCCCCCTCATGGTAATTTCGAGGTGGTTTATGTGTATTAGCAAGAGACTGATAGCCGCAATACTTCTCACGTTCACTCTCCTGGTTCCAACGGTAGTAGCTAAAAAGCGTGACGGCGCTCCGCTTAAACGAAGCGAACTGAAAGAAGCGGAACGGCGCCTTCGTGAAATGGGCTACTCAACCGGGCAGGATATGCGACAGGCTTTAATTACTTTTCAAAAGTGGGAAGGCCGCAAGGTTACCGGAACGCTCACACGCGCAGAGTTCAACGCAATTCGCGAAGCCACTGCACCACGCCCGAAAGACACCGGTTACAAGCACGTCGAAGTCGATCTCGATCGGCAGATAATGTTGTTGATGGACGACGAAGGTGCAGTGACGAAGATACTTCCGGTCTCAACAGGCAGCGGCAAGCAGTACAAAGAAAAACGCATGAGCGGCCTGGCTTACACACCGCGAGGCCGGTTCAAGATCTACAACAAGCTGGCAGGCTGGAGAAAATCACCTCTCGGATTGCTCTACTATCCAAACTACTTCAGCGACGGACTCGCAATCCACGGCAATCCGGAAGTTCCGCACACACCGCGCAGTCACGGTTGCGTGCGAATTCCGATGTCGGAGGCGAAAGAAATAAGCGAGCAACTTCCAGTCGGCACGATCGTGCTCATCTACGACTCGCAGTCATTCGTCTCCGCGAAAGAGTGGATCGAGTAAGTTTTTACTCGAGTCGATTCGCGCTCTCGATAAGCTGACCTGCGACGCCACACAACCCAAAACTCACCGAAAATCTTTGTGCTTTTTGTGCTTCATTGTGGCTTAATGGTGATCCCATGCTCAAACGATTCGCTTTCATAGTTGTCACACTCATGGCGTTCACGACTCTTCTTTCCGCGCAGCCGGATCCACTCGCTAAGAACGTCACGATCTATCGCGACACGTACGGCGTCCCGCATGTCTTTGGGCGCACAGACGCGAGCACCGCATTCGGCTTTGCTTACGCTCAGGCGGAAGACAACTTCTGGCGCGTCGAGGAAAATTTTATCCTCGCCCTGGGCCGCGCTTCCGAGTTATACGGCGAAAAGACGCTCGATGAAGATCGACTCAACCATGCTCTGGAAATTCCAAGACTAGCCCGTGAGGAATATGCGCGTCTCGACAAACACATGCGTTCGCTGTGCGACGCCTTCGCCGCCGGATTCAATTACTACATCGCGCGTCATCCCGAAGTGCGCCCGCGACTGCTGACAAAAATCGAACCGTGGTACACGCTCGCTTTCATTCGTTACAACTATTTCCAGAACGGCTTCGCACGCGATCGCAGCCTGCGACGACTGGGCATTCAAACTGCCGTGCTCGACAACGATCTGAAGCCACACACCGGTTCGAACGGCTGGGTGATTGGACCATCCAAAAGCGCGACCGGCAACGCGATGCTTTTCATCAACCCTCACCTTCCCTTCTTTGGTCCGGGCCAGGTTTACGAAGGTCACGTTCACAGCGATGAAGGTTGGAACTTCACCGGTTACACGCGCTTTGGTTTTCCGCTGCCGTACGTAGGTCATAACGAAAACGGCGGCTGGGTCAGCACTGATAATGCAGCGGATATGACAGACGTATACTCCGAAACGTTCGACGATCCGTCTCGCCCACTCGCGTACAAATACGGCAACGGATATGGCCTTGCGATGGAGCACGTCGAAGAGATCAAAGTTAAGACACCAAACGGCCTCGAGACGCGTAAGTTCACGATGCGCAAAACGCATCACGGTCCAATCCTCGCTGCGCACGATGGAAAGCTACTTGCAGTGCGGATGGCAAAGTTTGAATCAGACGGATGGCTGCGCGAGTGGTATGACATGACGCGCGCGACGTCGCTCGCAGCGATGAAGCGCGCCATGACGCCGCTCAACATGCTCTTCGGCAACGTGATGTACGCCGACCGCCAGGGCAACACGTGGTATCTCTACAACGGCGCGATTCCGAAGCGTGATCCACGTTTCGATTGGACCAAGCCGGTCGATGGCAGCGACCCGGCGACGGAGTGGCACGGCTATCACACGGTGGACGAGTTGCCGCAACTCACGAATCCGAAAACCGGTTGGATGCAGAACTGCAACACAACGCCTTTTCTGTTGACCAGTGAAGGCAATCCCGATCCGAAGCAGTTTCCGAAATACATGGTCCAGGAAGGTGACAATCCTCGTGGCGCGATCTCGCGAGAGATTCTTTCGAGTAAAGCAAAGTTCACTTTCGACGAGTGGAAACAAGTCGCGTTTGACACGCGCGTGATGAACGCCGGCAAGCGTTTGCCGGGACTGCTTGCGGCGCTCAAACAGAATGACGACGCACGGCTACGCGAAGTCTACGATGAGCTCGCTCGCTGGAATCAACGCAGCGCAAACGATTCGGTTGCGATGACGATCTTCAGTCTCTGGCACGATCGTGTTGGGGGAGATGAAAACGCAAACCAGTTGGCTGCGCTTATCGAAGTTCTTGACTCACTGCAACGTGACTTTGGAACGTGGAAAGTTGCGTGGGGCGAACTCACGCGCTTGCAACGTATTGACGAAAGCAAGGATGAAGACTTTCAGGATTCGAAGCCGAGTCTCGCTGTTAGCGGTGTAAATGGTAACGATGGGGCGGTGTTCACGTTCTACGCCACACCTGAGCGCGGGCAGAAACGGCGCTACGGTGTTGCCGGTGGAACGTACATCAGCGTGGTCGAGTTTGCACCGAAAGTCCGCGCGCTCTCGGTCCACACCTTTGGCGCCAGCGCCGATCCGAAGAGTCGTCACTACATGGACCAGGCGGCTCTCTACACGCGCGGCGAATTCAAACCCGCCTGGCTCACCCTCGAAGAGATCCGCGCGAATCTCGAGTCCTCGTATCATCCGGGCGAAGAACGCGGATCTGATCCGCGTTCTTCGCGTTAACCCGTGTTACCCTATCCACAGCACTAAGATCTGTCTGGCTGTTCCATCTGCTGTGGTCCAATTGATTGTTTGGCCGTCCGAATCGAAACTCACGTGATCCGCGGCGGCGTTCGCCGTCGGTGAGGAGCTTTCCGTCATCAGTTTTATCAGCTTAGTGGTGTCGAGATTGCGATGTGCAACCGTCGGGCTGACGTTGTCGGTTTCCCCAATCCAGAAGCTGGAACGGTTGCTCGTTCCGGTGGCCCAACCAAAGCTGGCTCGTGCGTGCGCCTGCGCAGCGTCGTTGTTTCCCGACACATCATTGGCCGAGATCATGATTGACGCTTTCGGCGTGAACCCGGCGCCAGTGATCGATTGGTTTCCGGTCGAGGTAGCCTGGTTGAACGAGCTCACTTTGAACTGTGGCCCACGCAGCGCCAGATAGTAAAAGACATCTGCACTGCCTCCGGCTGTGTTGTAATTCAATGTGAATCCATCTGAGTCAAACGAGACGAAATCAGCTTCAGTGAATGTCGTTGTCGTGCTCAAGATTCGCTGCGTCGACTGCCGGTGTTTAGCGCCTTGTGGGTTGCTGCCGTTCTGGTTGCGCCATGCCACCATGCCGCGAGCACTCGAACTCGTCGCAAACCCAAACAATCCACTTCCGTTTGTAGACTGATCGAGTGGCGATGTCGAGAACTTGCCGGCCCACACGAGCAGTGCGGTCGGTTGAAAACCTACGCCCGTATACGACTGGTTTCCTGTGCTGGTCTTTGCGGCGGCGACACCTGTCTTGTAATTCGTGAATCCGGTTCCGCCGAGCGCCATGTATTCGACAATCATGCTGCTCGAGGTCGCCCAGTTGATCGTGAAACCGTCTGAGTCCATCGAGACGAAATCAGCACGTGAGCTGCCGCTCGGCGTGTAGATGACGTACGTGTCCTGGTTCCACGCTGCATGTGACGAAGTGCTGAGATTGTTACTCGAATAGTCACCTGAAGTTCTGCGATCGCTCGACGAGATCCCGACACCAAAACCGATGACGGAATCAGCCGCTGAGCCAGTGCTTGTCGCCATGTTGTAACGGAACAACACGACCTTCGGTTGAAATCCGACACCCGTAATTGACTGGTTGCCAGTGCTGCCGGAACCGGTAAAGGACCCGGCCTTCACTGACACTGTTCCCCCGCCTCCGCCACCGTTCCAGTCTCCGGTGATGGCTTTGATCGTCGCCGTTGCATAGGCATTGCTGTCGGCGCCGATCTTGGTCGAGAGAGTGTCGATATCCGCGCCGCGATCGGTGCTGTCAGATGCCTGGCGCGTCTGGCCTGCGCGATATAAACCGCTTGTCAGCTTGAAATCTTTATTAGCGACGCTGTTGAAACCAAAATTGGCGGCGCTCGTTTCGGAAAACGTTCCGGTCGGATAACCAGTCGTACTCTGGTTCTGAAACGTGTTGTTCACCGCGCTGTAGTTTCCCGAACCATTGCACCACGCATCGAGCGCACTGGTCCCGGTTGCCCCACCGTTAGCGAAAAAACCTCCAAACGTACTATCGACTGCGAAGAGATTATTTTCGGCTTTGAAGTTGACCCAGTCGCCACTGGTGTTCCCGTCGAAGATGAAAACCTCCCCCACGTTTGCCGGTGAGTAGACCGTATTGTGCTGGAACCACGCGTCGGTGCCGTGCGTCGTCGCGGAGTTTCCGAGATATGTCGCGACTCTGGGTGTGTCGGTAGTGGTTCCTGATTGCAGTCCGAAGCCGGAGAATTGGTAGGCAGTCTCCACCAGATTGTGCTTGACCATCACGGAATCCATGGCCACACCATGCCCGGTTCCCTCGTCATCGGGAGACAAGAATGTCACAAACTGGTTGAAGCGGCGAAACCAGTTGTATTGAACTGTGGTGTTCTGAATGGTCGCACTTGGTGTTGCATCCTGTTGCGTGCGGACCGTCAGCAGGAAGCCGTTTCCATTCTGGGCCATGATCCATGCGCCATCAAAAACATTGCCCTCGATCAGATTAGCGGTGCCGGCGAGAAACTTGATCTCGAAGTTGTTCTTGAAAGCGGTCCAGGGCTGGTAGAGGATCGCTGAAACGCTGCTCTGGTTGGCACTGAATGCCTGTTCGATGGCCAGTGTGTTTGAATCTGGCGCCGATGAGACTGTGCGGATCTGTCCTGCCTGTGGCCCCGAGGTAAGCTTTAGCACTCGTATACAAGTGCCGTCGGGCAAAGTAGGGCAACCGTGGCCTGTAGCCGTCACAGTCGTCCCGCTCGACGAGACCGTGAGGTTGGTACTTCCTTCCACGTCGTTGGTGTCGAATACCGACGGATTCCAGGGGTTATACTTCTGCGGCGCTTCGAGGTAGTTGCGCGTGAACGTGAGATCGCCTGGAAGAATGCCGGCGGCGCCGCCACCACTTATAAAAACCTCACCGATGGCGCTGAGATAGTTATTGTCGATCGTCACTGGACCAGGACCACCCATTAGCAGGATCGCCTGCGACTCAAGCCCTGCCCTGCGAAATCCACTTATGTGGTTGTCATGAGCGTTGATGTTGCGGCCGTTGAGGAATAGACCACGGGCAGCATTTGCGTCTGTAGCTTCAAGCCAGTTGTGATCGAGCTCGATGTTGTTCGGAGTATTTGCCGAGGTCGTTTCGGCGGCATCGCCGATGACGATCATGCCGGCGTCCTGCGTGACGCCGCTTGCCTGACGGAGATCGAGGCCGGTGGTCCGCCAGTTGTCGGCATCGTTGCCGCTGGTCGAGAAACAAGGATCGTTATTGAAATTGCTGCAAACTACGATCGCCATGTCCGATCGATCGCTGCTCGTCACGCGAGTGCCGTTGGACGGCAGTGAAGCGTGCGCTGACGAACGAATGGTTACGGTTGAAGTGAGGCCACTCTTTAACGTGAATGGTCCCGTGTAGGTTTGGCCTGCGGTGAGTGTAATCGTGTCGCCGCCGGCTGAGTTTGTGATGGCGTCAGAGAACTCCGAAGAATCGTCGGGGGTAAAATCAGTTGGCACTGGCATGACACCTAACGTTGCCAGGAGTGTCGGGTAAGGGCGCAGCGTACGCAGCGGTACGGTCAACGACGTCATGACCGCGGGTCCCGCCTGCGCAGAAAACAATGCTAACGTGAGAAACAGAACTCTAATCATATTTACTCCTTTTCGTTTTTAGCCGCAGATAAACGCGGAAGAACGCGGATCTGATCCGCGTTCTCCGCGTTAATTCGTGTTATCCGATCCACAGCACCAGGATCTGCCTGGCTGTTCCATCGGCGGTGGTCCAATTGATTGTTTGGCCGTCTGAATCGAAGCTGACGTGGTCTGCGGCGGCGTTTACGGTCGGTGAGGCGCCGCCTTCAGTCATCAGTTTTATTAGCTTAGTGCGATCCAGATTGCGAAACGCAACGGTGGGACTGACGTTGTCTGTTTCGCCGATCCACAGGCTCGCTCTCTCGCTCGTTCCCGTGGCCCAACCGAAGCTTGCTCGAGCGTGTGCTTGTGCAGTGTCGTTGTTTGATGAGACATCGTTGGCTGACATCATGATCGCCGCTTTCGGCGTGAAGCCCGCGCCGGTCAGTGACTGGTTGCCGGTCGTTGTCGCCTGGTTGAACGAACTAACCTTGAACTGTGGTCCACGCAAAGCGAGGTAGTAAAAGATGTCGGCATTGCCTCCCGCAGTCGGGTAGTTCAACGTGAAGCCATCTGAGTCGAACGACACAAAATCGGCTTCGGTGAACGTGGTCGTACTGCTGAGAATGCGTTGCGTAGATTGCCGGCGTTTTGCGACTTGCGGATTGCTATTGTTGAGATTGCGCCACGCCACCATGCCACGCGCACTCGAACTCGTCGCAAATCCGAACAGCCCATTGCCATTGGTGGATTGATCGAGCGGCGAAGTCGAGAACTTGCCGGCCCACACGATCAGCGCAGTCGGCTGAAAACCTACGCCCGTATACGACTGGTTACCGGTTGTGGTCTTGGCAGATCCTATGCCGGTTTTGTAGTTGGTAAGCGCGGTGCCGCCGAGTGCGAGGTAATTCACGACCATCTGGCTTGAGGTGACCCAGTTAACCGTGAAACCGTCCGAGTCCATCGAGACGAAATCCGCACGCGAACCGCCGCTCGGTGTGTAGATGCAATACGTGTCCTGGTTCCATGCCGCGTGCGACGAAGTGGTGAGATTGTGGTTTTCATAGTCACCCGCAACCCTGCGATCACTCGAAGAGATGCCGACGCCGAAACCGGTGACTGAATCCGATTGTGAACCATCCGAGGGCGACATGTTGTAACGGAACAACACCACCTTCGGCTGGAATCCGACGCCAGTTACAGATTGGTTTCCGGTGCTTCCGTTCCCGATGAACGAACCGGCCTTTGCCAACACGGTTCCACCGCCGGTGGACCAGTTTCCCGTGATCGCTTTGATCGTCGCGGTGGCATAAGCATTACTGCTCGCGCCGATCTTCGATGAGAGGGTATCGATATCAGCGCCGCGATCAGTGCTGTCAGATGCCTGGCGCGACTGTCCTGCACGATACAAACCGCTCGTCAACTTGAAGTCGAGATTCGCGACGCTGTTAAAGCCGAAACCGGACGAACTCGTTTCAGAGAATGTTCCCGTCGGATAACCGGTAGTACTCATGTTCTGAAACGTGTTGTTGACCGCGCTGTAGTTTCCGGAGCCGCCGCACCAGTTATCCAGCGCAGTGGTTCCTGTTCCGGTCGAGTTGTCTCCGAAGAAACCTCCGAAGCTATTGTCGAAGGCGAAGAGGTTGTTTTCGTTTTTGTAGTTGGTCCAGTCGCCACTGGTGTTACCGGTGAGTACGTTAACCGTCGCCATGTTCTTGGCGGAGTAGGCCGTGTTGTGCTGAAACCACACGTCTGTGCCGTGGTTCGTGCTCGATACACCATTGAACAAGGCGAGTCGTGGTGTGGACGTTGGGCCTCCCGATTGAAGTCCGGGTCCTGAGAAATCGTAGACCGGCTCGATCAGATTGTGCTTGACCACAACTGAATTCATAGCCACACCTACGCCACCTGCAGTGAAGTCGTCGGGAGACAGGTATCTCACAAACTGGTTCAAATGCCGGAACCAGTTGTACTGCACCGTGGTGTTCTTGATAGTCGCAGTCGTTAGCACTCCGTTTTCAGTGCGAATAGTCAGCACGAGGCCAGTGCCATCCTGGCCCATGACCCACGTACCATCAAAAACGTTGCCTTCGATCAGGTTCGTAGTTCCCTGGAGATACTTCAACTCGAAGATGTTTTTGTGACCGGTGTAAGGTGTGTAGAGAGTTGCGGAAACGCCGGTCTGGTTCGCGCTGAATGGTGTTTCGATTGCCAGCGTGCTGGAAGTCGGAGCGCTCGAGACTGTACGGATCTCTCCCGCCTGCGGTCCGGAAGTGAGCTTTAACACTCGTATCGTGGTATTCGGAGTAACACCTTGACCGTGGCCAGTACACGTCACTGTCGTGCCGCTCGATGTTAGCGAGCAACCGAGATTAGTAGTTGCCTGCACATCCGTTGTGTCGAATACCGACGGGTTCCAGGGATTGTACTTCTGTGGCGCCTCGAGGTAGTTGCGCGTAAAAGTGAGATCCCCGGCCAGAATCCCTGCGGTGGTGCCGCCGCTCATAAACACTTCGCCGAGAGCCATTAGGTAGTTGTTGTCGATCGTGAATGGTCCTGGACCACCAGCCAGCAGGATCGCCTGGCACTCCTGCCCTGAGGTACGGAATCCGCTGATGTAGTTATCGTGAACGTTGATGTTACGGCCGTTGAGGAAGAGACCACGAACTGTGCCTGCCTGCGTTGCCTCGATCCAGTTATGATCGATCTCGATGTTGTTAGGGGTGTTGGCGGATGTGGTTTCCGACTGGTTGCCGATCAGGACCATCGCGCCGGAGTTAGTGACGCCGTTTGCCTGGCGCATGTCGAGACCTGTGAGTCGCCAGTTGTCGGCGTCGTTGCCGGTAGTTGAGAAGCACCTGTCATTAGTGGAATTTCCGCAGACGATGATCGCCATGTTCGGGCGATCGCTACTCGTTACGCGTACTCCGCTGGCGGGGATTGAAGCGTACGCTGACGAACGGATAGTGACTGTTGAAGTCAGTCCGCTCTTGAGAGTGAATGGTCCCGTGTAGGTTGTGCCCGCGGTGAGTGTAATCGTATCGCCGCCGGCTGAGTTTGTGATCGCTGTAGCAAACGCTGCAGAATCCGTGGGGGTAAAATCAGTTGGTACTGGCATGACGCCTAATGCTGCCAACACTGTCGGGTAAGGTCGCAGCGTACGCAGCGGCACGGACAATGACGCCATGACCGCAGAGCCTGCTTGAGCAGAAAACAATGCTAACGTGAGAAACAGAACTTTAATCATGCTGAACTCCTTCCTGATCCCACAAACTAGGCAGTTGACGATTGTGTGATTGTTTGGTTGTCCGTCTGATCGAAACTGACGTGATCGGGGAGGCTAGCTCACGACGGTGTGCCGCACGTCATGATTGAGGCGGGCGACACTAACACTGCTTTGTGTTTTCTGTGTAACTTAACTTTGGAAAAACTGCGCAGCAGAGGAGATTGTCTTATGGGTATTGAAGTGCGTGGTGTTTTGACGTTACTGCAAGTTTTCGACATGCCTACATCCGTTCGTTTTTATCGCGACGTGCTTGGGTTTGAAGTCGTACAAACAACGACGCCGCGCGAGGGCGATCAGTTTGACTGGGGGTTGTTGCGACTTAACGATACGGAGCTCATGTTAAATACTGCTTACGAACAAGACGATCGTCCGGCGGCGCCGGATGCGGCGCGAATAAAAGCGCATCGTGACACGTGTCTTTACTTCAGTTGTCCTGATGTTGATGGTGCTTATCGCCATCTTCAGGCGCATGGTGTCGAGGCGGAGGCGCCGGAGATTGCGCCGTGGGGTTCGAAGCAGTGTTACCTGCGCGATCCGGATGGTTACACGTTGTGCTTTCAGTGGCCGGCTAAGGAAGAGTAAATTAAATCCGCGTTCATTTGCGAAAATCCGCGGCTAATAATAAGAAACGCATGGTTCCGATCTCGATACTCGATCTCGTTCCCGTCATCCTTGGTGAAACACCTCGCGAGGCGTTGCGCAAGAGCCTCGACCTCGCGCAACACGCGGAGAAGTTTGGTTACACGCGTTACTGGGTAGCCGAACATCACAACATGACGGGGATCGCGAGCGCGGCAACGTCGGTTGTCATCGGATATCTTGCCGGTGGGACGTCGACGATTCGTGTTGGTTCGGGCGGCATCATGCTGCCGAATCATTCGCCACTCGTGATCGCAGAACAGTTTGGCACGCTCGAATCACTTTACCCCGGTCGCATCGATCTCGGACTCGGCCGTGCGCCGGGCACGGACCATCGAACCTTGCGCGCATTGCGTCGCGACCCCACGCGCGCTGATGACTTCCCCCAGGACGTTTTGGAACTACAACATTTCCTCGCGCCGGCTGAATCCGGACAAGCCGTGCGCGCTGTTCCCGGCGCAGGCACGGAAGTACCAATCTGGATCCTGGGGTCGAGCACCTACGGCGCCCAACTCGCCGCCTCACTCGGACTTCCCTACGCCTTCGCCTCCCACTTCGCCCCCGACGCCTTACTCGTTGCCCTCGACATCTACCGTCGTCAATTCAAACCCTCTGCGCAGTTGGACCACCCATACGCGATGGTTGGGGTGAACGTCGTCGCCGCTGATACTGACGACGAAGCGCGCCGTCTCTTCACCACGGTCCAACAATCCTTCACCAACCTCGTCCGCGGCGCGGGGGGCAAAATCCAACCACCCATCGACAACATCGACGATTACTGGACCCCCACCGAAAAGCATCACGCGTCACACATGCTGAAGTATTCAATTGTCGGTTCGGCTGAGACTGTGCGGAGCGGATTGGAAGAGTTTGTCAGGTTAACAAACGCGGATGAGTTGATGATCGTAACGAGCATCTACGATCACCTCGCGCGCATCCGGTCGTATGAGTTGGTTGCTGCATAGAAGCAACGCGTTAAGGCTCGAACCCGCAAGCGATAATTAAGGCGCGCCGTAGCTCAGCGGCAAACTGCAGAGCATAGCGCCAATGCGTTGGCGCTGTGCGAGTGCTAGGTGATCAAAGTTGAGCGCTGATACAACAGGCATTCCATCATCAGGCGTCAGAATCACTTCGGTTGCTAGACCGCGAATCGTACGAGTTACAGGAACGACGATGAACTCGTTTAGATGATCGATACCTCATTGCGAGTGAGGATTAGGACCGGACGGCGTTTGTCAGGAAGTGCAAATGTGTACCAGCGGATTTCGCCACGCTTCACGCTAATTCCTCCCAACCGTCTGCGTCCCAAGCAAGTGATTCCTCGTCACTTGAGAACCCAGCATGGCCAGGAGAAAGAGACTGGTATGCGGCTGGATCAGTGGCGCCGATCAAGCGGGCCAGAGGTTTACCATCTTGCACGATTATTACTTCGCCACCTTCTGAGGCAAAGGCGATTAGGTCTGCCAACTGGCTAGGTACCTGTTCAATGTTTACTCGTTCAGTTCGCATAGCTGAATAATAGGAGCGTGTGCAAAACACGTCAACAAAAGCGAGTATTGGGCCAGCACTTATTTATATTATAGTGAGGAACTCCAACTTCTAAGGAGTCCCTTGATGAAGAGCTATCGTAAGGAATTGTGGTTTAACGTGCCCACGCGACGTGCGTTCATTAACATCACGCCACAGGTCCAAGAGTGTTTGCGGGAGAGCGGTGTTATGGAAGGGTTGGTGTTGGTGAATGCGATGCATATTACCGCGTCAGTCTTCATCAACGACGATGAGAGTGGGCTGCATAAGGACTACGAGACGTGGCTGGAACAACTCGCGCCACACGAGCCTACGAGTCAATACCACCACAACAAGACTGGCGAAGATAACGCTGACGCCCACATCAAGCGACAGGTGATGGGCCGCGAGGTTGTGGTTGCGATCACTAAAGGTAAGTTGGACTTTGGGCCGTGGGAGCAGATCTTTTACGGCGAGTTTGATGGTGGACGCAGAAAGCGTGTACTGGTGAAGATTATAGGAGAATGAACGCAGCAGATGAAGACAGGAGAAAACGTATTAATGAAATCATTGCTGTGTAAGGCCGCGGATTTCGCTGATTCTCGCGGATCGGCATCCACCTCGTGCTAAAATTTGCGCATGTCAAAAACCACTACCACTTTAGACCATGGCTCATCAGTCGCGCTTCCTCCTGAGGCTCTGGACGCGCTCGGCGTAGGCGAAGGGGCGGAATTAGATGTAGAAATTATCGGCCGAGCGGTGGTGGTTCGCTCGGCTGACGAAGCTCGACGCTCACGTGAATTCGCGAATGCTTTTGAATCAATCCTTACCAAACGTCGCAGTGCCTACGAAGAGTTAGCAAAAGGTCCTGATCAATAATTCACTGGTTGATGAAATTCCCCGATAAGTTCGATGTGTTGATGCTGCATGCGATGTTGATCGCTGAGACCGGCGGAACAAGCGGGCTTCGGGACGAAGCTGCGTTCGAGTCGGCTCTTGCCGCGGCTGAAAATCGTCGCCACTATGAAGCTGCGGATGTTGTGAGTTGCGCCGCGACCTACGCCTATCATATGACACAAGCACACGCCTTTGTTGACGGCAACAAACGTATCGGGGCTGCGGTTGCTGAAGCGTCCCTCGAAACCAATGGCCATGAATTAACCATGACGAATGAGGAACTCGTCGAGATGTCCCTCGCAATCGCTTCCAGTAAATTTAGCCGCGACCAAGTTGAACAACAGTTCAGAGAAAAAGTTAAGCCCAAGCACTAACTTGCGTCGTAAGATCGTCAGTGAGTGATGTCATCTGTCGAAGCAGACTTTGATCGCCTCGCACTTCTCGACGACGAAGGTTGGACGTCGAACAATCACTATCACAATTCCCTGCTCAAACACGTACCTGCGAATTGTAAGGACGCACTCGAGATTGGCTGTGGCACTGGTGCGTTCGCGAGGCTTTTGGCGAAGAGTTGCAAGCGAGTAGTCGCGCTCGATCTGTCGCCGGAGATGCTCCATGTCGCACAAGTGCGATCGACGCAATTCGATAACCTCGAATTTCAGCTCGCTGACGCAATGCGATGGGATTTCCCTCAATCACATTTTGATTTCGTCTGCTCGATTGCCACGCCTCATCACCTCGAACAGCGTGAGTTGTTAGTTAAGATCAGAGACTCGCTAAAACCGAATGGTATTTTGGTGGTTTTGGATCTGGTTGAGTCGGACAGTTTGGTTGAACGAATGTGTGATGTTGTCGGGTACGGTGTGAGTGGAGGGCTGCGGCTAATCCACAACGGTCGATTGCAACCGCCGGCTGAGGTTCGCAAGGCGTGGGAGCAACACGGAAAACACGACTCTTACTTAACTGTTCGTCAGGTGCGCGCGCTCGCGGACGAAATCCTGCCCGACGCGAGTGTAAGAAGGTGTTTGTTGTGGCGCTACTTGCTGGTCTACCAAAAGCGCCACGGATACACACAGAAATACGCGGATTAAGAGTCGCGGAGCAATGATTCTAACTCTTTAGTCGCATCTGCGAACGTGCGTTTTGCGGCTTCCAACGCATGCGCGGCTTCTGCCGCTTCCGCGGTCACGTTTTGAGCGCGTCGAGCTGCTTCTTTTGCCTCGGCGTTGGCCTTCTTCTGAGCCGCTTCTAAACCCTGCGATCTTGCGCGCGCGTCGGCCAACGATCGCTTCGCGTCCTGCAATGAAACTTTCGCGGCCGCAATCTTTGCCTGCTGAATCTTGCGTACGTCGGCAATTATCGCCTTTTTACGCGCGTCCGATGTTGACTTGCCAGGCGCCCGTTCGATCGACCCGCCACCAGACATCAACGATGCGAGTGATTCAAAACTCGGAGGATCGACATCATTGGTGAGACGTCCGGGAGTTGGACCATCGGGGAGCAATGCGTAAGCTGAGAGCGCTTCGAGTGTAGCAGTAACACGACGAATCGTATCCTGCGACGGATTATGACCTGCATCGCGCAACAACGTTGTCGCGAGTTCTGACAACTCCACGAGCGCACCGCGTCGGGCGTCGAGCGACTCGCGCCGCGATGTTGGTCCATGACGGAAGCCTTTACCGGTTGCGATTAACTGGTCGAATGTGTCGCGATGGTCCCAGTAGAGTTGATTCACTGCCCATGCTGAGACTGAAGGTTTGGCGAGTAACTTTACGCGCTCGGCATCATTCGTACGTCCTTCCTTCTTTAGACGAGCAGCCAGTGCGTTGCGCGCATTCGTGAACTCCGCGACAGGCAGTCGGAACAAGTCGTCAATCTCGTCATCGAGCTTGCGCTTCACCAGTGAAATCATGTGCGCTGGATAATAGAAGACTCAGAAGCAGCGCGACAAGCCCGTTGATCAAGCGTTCGCGGTCAACTTACGTACGCAAGCGCACTGATCTACTCGATCTTCACTGATACGCTTCCTGCGGAAGTTTCCGTTCAAACAAGGGGGGAATGTATGAACAACCAACAGTTAATCAAGTACACGCACGTTTGGTTTCTAGCTGTAGTGATTGCGTGCGGGCTCGTCGTTATTGCCGTGAAGGCTGGAAGCACGATTCAAAATCAAAACTCCAACCAGAACAGCAACAGCAACACCAACGCAAATAGCACGCAGAATCGCAACGCTAACCGATCCGCTAACCGCAACTCCAACAACACCAGTGCAGCAGGGCAACAGGCAGGTATGGCCAGCATGAGTTCACCGGATCGAGATTTTCTGATGGACGCAGCGATGGGCGGCCTGATGGAAGTTGAACTTGGTCGTATCGCCGCACAAAAAGGCATGAGTGATTCGGTTAAGCAGTTTGGACAGCGCATGGTGGACGATCACTCGAAGGCAAACGAAGAACTGATGTCGTTGGCGTCGAGCAAGGGGGTCACGTTACCGACAGCTCTGGATGAAAAGCACCAGAAGGATGTGACGAAACTCTCAGCTATGTCAGGGGCAGAGTTTGATCGTGCCTACTCGAAGATGATGCTCAGTGATCACACTAAAGATGTTAAGGAGTTTGAGAAGCAAAGCACTCGCGGCGCCGATCCCGATCTAAAGGCGTTCGCCAGTAAAACACTGCCGACTCTCCAGGAACATCTTCAGATGGCCAGAAGTCTCGAGCCTAATCAACGCGCCAATAGCAATAGCAACAGCAACAGCAACAGTGGTGGTTCCCGAAACAGTAACCGTAACAGCAATAGCAACAACAGCAACCGTCCGTAAAGCTTCGCTTCTGAGACCGCGGATTCTCGCGAATTTACGCGGATGAGCTATTATCTGCGTTCATCTGCGAAATCCGCGGCCAATCAGGAGTGAAAATGAAAACCTCTTTATCCGTCCTAATCCTTCTTCTGGCGATTTCCCCAGCGGTTTTATCGCAGCAGGATCCGGCGCACAAACTCGTCGAGTTTCACATGGCGCTGCTGAAGCACGGGCCAAAATGGACTGCCGCCGAAAACGAAGAAACGAAACGTCTACACCAGGAACACGTCAACTATGTGTTGTCGCTGCTCGAGTCCGGCAAGGCAATCATCGCCGGCCCGTTTACTGACGGGGGTGAAATAGATGGAGTGTTTGTGTTTCGCGCGAAGTCCGCTGCCGAAGCGAAGGCGTGGGCTGAAGCAGATCCAACGGTGGCAGCCGGATTCCGCGTAGCTGAAATGCATCCATGGTGGTCGGAAGATATATTCAGCAAGCCTTCGAAGCCTATGAAGCTCGTGCCGACGTATCTTGCGTTCCTCACTCGTGGTGAAAAGTGGACCCCGGAAAAAACTCCCGCGACGGAAGAGATTCAAAAAGGTCACATGGCCAACATCAATCGTCTCGCGCAGATGAAAAAGCTGGTCGCCGCCGGACCTTTCGGAGACGATGGACAATTGCGCGGCATCTTCGTATTCCGAGTAGCGTCTTTAGAGGAAGCAAAGACTTTGACCGCAACCGATCCGGCAGTTCAGGCCGGCCGTCTTGCCATGGATATTCATCAGTGGATGGTGCCGGAAGGTGTGTTGCCTTAAGCAAAAACTCGATCTGCCGCCTCTTTCGACGAGATCACCGGGTAGACTTCGAATTCCACAATGTCACTCCAATTGGCGATCCATTCGTTGATCTGGCTGACGTCGTCTGCTTCCATTAGTTGAAAGCACCGTTCAAGTTTTACATCGACCCAGCTTCCTACGTAGTTCAATCCTTCGGGCGCCAGCCGGCCGTGTTCGCGGAAACGGCGATACACCGGGAGTGGATCGCCGTTCTTGAAGTGTTCCACGATCATGTAAAGCAAAGTCGTTCCTCCGTATCTCTGCGATTCTCTATGTTAGGAGACTATTTAACACAGAGGCCGCAGAGGTACGCAGAGGGCCGCAAAGATTACTGAACCTTCGGTTCGCCGTAAATGAAGTCGTCCACCATCACGACATCCTGTTTGCCAACATCGTCTGCTCCCGGAACCACATTACCGCTCGTGATTCGCACGCGCGCGATCCGCTCGTCGGGAAAAACAACTCCGAAGAACGAAAGACTGTGATCCCCCGGTGAAGCCGGTACAAAGCTGCTGAACAACAACTCATCGTGTACGCCAAAGTATTCGATCAGCGTACTCGACTTGCGATTGCCGTGTTTCTCACCTGGTCCACTTCCGTCCGGTTGATCGACATCCGTGAACACTACTCCGAAACCCTTCGTCGCGGCCGCTACGTTACCGCCACCGGGCAAGAAGAAAGTCACGTCGGTGACGTTGCTGCCGATAGCGCTAAATAAACGCGACTGGCTGAACGGTGCGAAGATTGTTGTGTAGCTTGGATTGTTGAATACACTCGCGGAGGCCAGTCCACTCGGAGGAGCCTGCACAAAGCCGATTCCATCGGGTGTTGTGAACAGCGCGCCACGGGTAGTTTGAAACCCTGCGAACGGGTTGGGCGAGATCGTTGTGGTCACATTCGCCGGATTGCCGCCATCCCAGTTGATTTCACGACGACCGTCGTTGTGAGCTACATCGTTGCCATTGTTTTGGCCGCCAAGTGCATTACGGTATTCAGAAACTGCGCTTTGAATTGAAGGAGCCGATGGCCCGGCTCCCTGGAAAACGGCCGGCGCGACGAAGTCCGCCGCTGTTGATTCATTCACCTGTCCGCTTACGTGACGAACTGCGAATGAGAATGAAACCGACAGCAAGCCTAACGCGAGCCCCGCTGTCAAAAGCATTTTCTTCATTGTTGCCTACTCCCTTATCTATTGATTAAAACGGAGCGCAGCATAGTGGAGGCTGCTTCGGCAAGTCATAAACTAGTTGTAATTGTGGAGTAACGTTTCTGTAAGAGCGCTGAATCAACGATTCACTAAGCCGTTCAAGCTACGGTTTTCTAAAGATCGCGTCGTCTATCGCGATGTTGTGTTCCAGTTTTTCGACCTGCACTGTGAAGTTGAACGATTCGTAAGCAAAGCGAATCTTATGCGGAACCTTGAGTCCATTAACGTCTTTGTAATCGTCCAGGTGTACTTTCACGAAAACTCTGCCGCGGTTGTTTTGCTTGCGAGCCATGTCCCAGCGCAGAAGCAAACCATTTTCTACGTCGAAGAACAGCTTTTCGGCGGGGCCTTTGGCGGGCTTGCATTCAATGACGCGCACTTCGCGACCACCTAGCCACGCGTTGTATTCCAATTTCATGCTCTCAAAGAGACTCTTGATTCTTCCAGCGCTGAAGACTTCCGCGTCCCGCTCCATCTCCGCGATTTCTTCCTCAGCGTTGGACTCGCTGAAAGTCCCGGCAGGCGTTTGCACCCAACGCGTCTGGCCGTCGAAGCCTTTCTTGAGTGTTCCGAAGCGAGGAAACTCGATCACCGTTAGAGTCTTATCCGGTTCCTTTCGCCAGCCTGCGATCTTTCCATTCATTCCGCAAAGCTGAAAACTTCCTTCCATTTTGTAGCTTTTAATGGCATCGATGGCTTGCCTTCCGCCGAGCGCCTGTTCGTAACGTTGCAATATCTGATCGATGGCGGCTTGCTCCTCCGGGGACGAACGAGCCCCTGGCTGAGATCTGGAAGACCCCAGGCGAGCACAGGAAAGCTGTGTGGTTATTACGATAATTGCCAGGAGTGTTAGAAGCTTGCGACTCATGGGCATGGATCCGAATGACGAGGTTTGAGGTCTGGGAAAGAAGCAATGCGACCGTGGGAACCGGTCCGACTCACCTAGAATAGCGCGTCACAGGCACGCGCGTCACTAGTTAATTGTTGGAGAGAGAGGTTATTCTTAGGCCGCTTAAAAGCCATGAAAAGACTCCTGGCCCTATTACTCCTCGTAACGGTATGCGCAGGTTACGTTGTCCCTCAATCCGGACGAAGGACCAACACGACGCGGACAACGACAGTGGCGCCGGTGCAGCCGCCACTGAACCCAGAACCGGAAATCGTGCAGCCGAAACCTACCGCGGGGACGTTGACCTTTCTGCCTGAGAAATTGCTGGAACGTAAAATCAGACCGCTCGAGGGTAGCAGCTTTCGTCTGGCTGACTTTCACGGCAAAGTGCTGGTCATAAATCTCTGGGCTTCGTGGTGTGGTCCATGCCGGAGGGAAATTCCGGAATATGAAAGCGTGCGCAAGGAGTACGTGGGACGCGACGTGGAGTTCATAGGATTGACCACGGAAGATCCGGGAGAAGCGTCTGAAAAAGTAAACCAGTTCGTGCGTCAAACGCGGTTTGGATTTCGACTTGGCTGGGCCGATCGTGACGTGGCGCTAACTCTAATGAACGGCAGACGCTCGATCCCACAGACACTTGTGATCGACACCGGTGGAGGTATCGTTGAGCACTGGGTTGGTTACGCTCCCGGACGTAGCGCCCAGCACCTGCGAGAGGCGATCAAGAGCGCGTTGCCACAACAATGAGCAAAGAGGAAGAGCCCGTCCCCGCGCCTTCCTGGGCCGCTTTGTGATAATGTAGAGTTCTGCTTGCTCGAACAGTTCCACACTTATGAAGCGCTTTATTTTTAAAGCCGGACCTCTGCCTCGTCTGTGGCGAAGCGGGTTCCCGGCCGCGGCTACGCTTACATGTTTGTTATCGCTGTCAGTATGCGCACAACAAGCTGAGCCTCCCGTCGTGGTCCAACCGGGCGCGCCGGGTCAACCCACCAAATCATTGCCGCCATCGACGCGCGCGACGTTGCCGCCGCATTCGCCGAAAGATGTCGAATTCATGCAGGGTATGATCATGCATCATGCGCAGGCTGTTGAGATGACGGCCTTAATCGATTCGCACACGCAGAATAAAGAACTCCGCACTTTAGGCGCGCGCATCAGTCGCTCGCAATCCGACGAAATGGATTTTATGAAACGGTGGCTGACCGTCAGAGGAGAGTCGACTTCGATGACGATGCATCACATGCCGGGAATGGACATGTCGAGTCATTCGATGCTAATGCCCGGAATGCTTACGGAAAAGCAGATGGCGGCGTTGAGAAAAGCAAAGGGCAAAGAGTTTGACCGTCTGTTTCTGACGGGCATGATTCAACACCACAACGGCGCTTTGATTATGGTGAAGGATTTGTTTGACACTGCCGGCGCGGGCCAGGATGCCGAAGTCTTCAATTTCGTCACCGATGTCGACAGCGGCCAACGCGCTGAGATTAAGATTATGCAAACCATGTTGGGCGAAAAGCTTAATTAGAGGAGATTCGATGAGTCGATTACACGACATTACTTTACGTTTACTAATGGCTTCCCTTGTTCTGTGTTCTTGTTTTGCGGCGACGACGCTGGCACAAACACCATCGCCTTCGCCGTCTCCCGACGCCGCGGGGACGCCAGACCAGACCAAGCAAGAGCAAGCAAACCCGTTTGCTCCCGAACCGGCGCAACCGTTGCCGCCGGGGATGAAGGGTTCCGACACAAATGACCCGCGCGCCAAACTTGCTCCCGGAGTTTTCGACGCAGGTGAAGCCGCGATGGGCATGAAGCATGTCCTGTTGCTCAAGAAGCCCGATGCTTTTCAACTCGGCTCGGACAATCCTGATGATCCGAAGGTGAAGAAAACTCTCGGCCTGCTCGGCATCCCTGCCAACGTACCAATACCGAAAGGACCACTACTCGTCCTCGCGCAGCTCGCTTTCGCGAACTCCGATCTCGCGTTCCAGGGCAATCACCTGTTCCAGGGAAACTTTTATGGGATCAACATCTACGACATCTCCAATCCGGCGAAGGCCAGTCTGGTGACGTCGATGATATGCCCGGGCGGGCAGGGCGACGTTTCAGTTTTCAAAAACCTGATGTTCATGTCGGTGGAAATGCCGAACGGCCGCGTCGACTGCGGCATCGAAGGATTTCCGGCGCCACCTCCACCGCCCCCTGACAAGCAGACCCTACGCGTCTTGCCCGCGGCGCAGAAAGCTCGCTTCCGCGGCGTGAGAATTTTCGACATCAGCGACATCAAGAATCCGAAGCAAGTGGCGGCAGTGCAAACTTGTCGCGGTTCTCACACGCACACGCTCGTCGAAGATCCGAATGACAAGAACAACGTTTACATCTATGTCTCGGGGACTTCTTTTGTGCGCCAAAGCGAAGAGTTGGCGGGATGCTCTGGTGAGACGCCGGACAAGGATCCGAACACGGCGCTGTTTCGCATCGATGTGATCAAGGTGCCACTGGCGTCGCCGCAGGATGCGAAGATCGTCTCCAGTCCGCGTCTGTTCATGGATCCTCAGAGCGGGTCACTCGCGGGCCTGAGCAGTGGTGCTACACACGGCACAGGACAACCATCCTTGACCGATCAGTGCCACGACATCACCGTGTACCCGGCGATTGGCCTCGCTGCCGGCGCCTGCTCCGGAAACGGAATTCTGATCGACATCAAAGATCCAGCGAATCCGAAGCGCCTCGACGCTGTCAACGATCCAAACTATGCGTACTGGCACTCAGCTTCGTTCTCGAACGATGGGAAGAAAGTGGTGTTCACCGACGAATGGGGCGGCGGACTTGGGGCGCGCTGCCGCGCTACCGATCCGAACCAGTGGGGCGCTGACGCGATCTTCAACCTGGATAACAACAAGCTGAAATTCGCGAGCTACTACAAGCTGCCCGCGGCGCAGGGTAACAGTGAAAACTGTGTGGCTCATAACGGGTCACTGATCCCGATTCCAGGGCGCGACGTGGCGGTGCAAGGCTGGTATCAGGGCGGCGTCTCCGTCATGGACTTCACTGACGCGGCGCATCCGGTTGAGATTGCCTATTTCGATCGTGGTCCAATCGATCCCAACATGCTCGTGCTCGGTGGTGACTGGTCGGCGTACTGGTACAACGGCCACATCTACGGTTCAGAAATCGCGCGCGGTCTCGACGTCTTTGAACTGGCGCCGACGAAGAATCTGACGCAGAACGAGATCGATGCTGCGAAGGCAGTTCGATTCAGTGAATTGAATGTGCAGAACCAGCAGAAATTCGAGTGGCCTCGAACGCTTGTGGTCGCGAAGGCTTACATTGATCAGTTAGAACGCTCGCAAGCACTGCCGGCCGATCAAATCGCGACGCTGCGCCAGGCAATTGACAAAACAGACATGGCGAAGCTCAAAACCCTGGCAGCGTCAGTGGAACAGAGCGCCGCCGGCAAGAGTGCCGCCGATTCGGCTCGACTGAATGCATTGGCAGAGATCTTGAAGAACCCTGCACATTGATCAAACCTACCGCGCCAACGGCGCAGAACATGACAGCCAGGGGCAAGTCCTGACTTTGTCGGGGCGTCGCCCCTGGAAAAAAATAAGAGATGCGAAGCAGCCCTGAAAGGGCGTAATACTATT
>Ga0105248_10001794_pt1 | contig 23871 bp, 18 predicted proteins | sample KBSS34metaG_FD_81524 | JGI IMG/M metagenome (GOLD analysis project Ga0105248, IMG submission 81524) | Switchgrass rhizosphere microbial communities from Kellogg Biological Station, Michigan, USA - KBS S3-4 metaG | ecosystem: Host-associated > Plants > Roots > Rhizosphere > Soil | place... | reverse complement strand
CCTGAGAGCCCTGGCCGAACAATCCAACGCATGGCCATTTGAAGAAGCCCGGAAAATTGTTGCAAGACTGAAGCGCCTGCCCCCGGAAGCGTCCGGCCACGAAGTCGTATTCGAAACCGGCTACGGTCCTTCAGGCCTCCCTCACATCGGCACATTCGGCGAGGTCGCGCGTACGACCATGGTTCGCCACGCGTTTCGAGTATTGACCGACGATACGGTGAAAACGCGATTGATCGCGTTCTCCGACGACATGGATGGTCTGCGGAAAGTTCCAGACAATGTTCCAAACAAGGAAATGGTGGCGCAGCATCTCGGAAAGTCTTTGACCCGTGTGCCGGATCCGTTTGGTACCCATCCCAGTTTTGGCGAGCACAATAATGCGCGACTGAGGGCATTCCTTGATGCGTTTGGATTCGATTATGAATTCATGTCGTCGACGCAGTGTTACACATCGGGTCGTTTCGATTCGGTGCTCTTGCGGATCCTGGAACGATTCGACAAGATGATGGCAATCATGCTGCCTTCGCTTCGAGAGGAGCGTGCGGGTACGTATTCTCCTTTTCTACCGATCGATCCCGAAACGAATGTCGTTTTACAGGTGCCGATTCTCGCTCACGATCTGAATTCCGGCACCATCACCTATGAAGATCCGAAAACCAGAGAGCGAAGGAATACGCTCGTTACCGGCGGGCGCTGCAAGTTGCAGTGGAAACCGGACTGGGCCATGCGATGGGTGGCGCTTGGCGTCGATTACGAAATGGCAGGAAAGGATTTGATGGAGTCGGTCAAACTTTCCGGTGAAATCTGCAAAGCTCTGGGCGGAATGCCACCGGACGGTTTCATTTACGAACTGTTCCTCGACGAGAATGGCCAGAAGATTTCGAAATCGAAGGGCAATGGGTTGACCATTGATGAATGGCTGCGGTATGCCAGCCCGGAATCCCTGTCGCTTTTTATGTATCGCGAGCCCAGGACGGCGAAGCGTCTTTATTTCGACGTGATCCCGAGGCACGTGGATGAATATCTCCAGTTGCTCGACGGTTACACTCGTCAGGACGAACGTCAGCGATTGACGAATGCTGTTTGGCATATCCATTCCGGCAATCCGCTCCAGACGGATATTCCAATCTCATTTGCAATGTTGCTCACTCTGGTCTCGTCGTCGAATGCCGAAAGCGCTGAAACGCTATGGGGGTTTATTGGACGATACCGGCCCGGCGTCACGTCGGCGACACATCCGGAACTGAATGCGCTGGTGGGATACGCGATCCAGTACTTTCATGACTTCGTGTTGCCGCACAAGAAATTCCGGGAGCCCACGCCGGAAGAGCGTGCGGCGCTGCTGGATCTACGCGATGCCCTGGCCCAGCTGAAGGCAGACGCAACCTCCGAGACGATCCAGAATGTCGTTTATGAGATCGGCCGGCGAGAACCGTTCCTGGACAAAACCGGAAAGGTGAACAGCAAGGACGGCCGGCCCGGCGTTTCGCTCGAGTGGTTCAATATGCTGTACCAGGTATTGCTGGGACAGGAGAAAGGTCCGCGCTTCGGCTCGTTCGTCGCTGTCTACGGCATTGATAACACCGTCGGGATGATCGACGGCGCACTGGCTCGTTCGGCCTGAGCGGATGACGGGGTTATTTTCAGATTGAGCATGGTAGAGTAGTTTCACGTTGCCATCCTGAATAAAGGGGATTATATGCGTAGATCAGTCAGCACCTGTCGCCACTCTTTCCTTCGATTTACTTCCAATTTTGGAGTTTTATCTGTCATCGCACTGTTGGCTGCAGGACTGTGCTTGCTTCCTGTGCACGCGCAAACCCCCGCGATCAAAACTCTCCGGCTGGCATCGACACCGTGGTCTCCTTTTACAAACGAGCCAGGAAAGGCTCGCTTTGCGCTGGACCTGGTCCACGCTGCGCTCGAACGCGCGGGTATCAGCGCGAACACGACAATCGTGGAGGAGGGGAAGCTCACCTCCTCTCTGCTTAAAGGAGATTACGACGGTAGTGCCGCGCTCTGGAAAGATGCCGAACGCGAACGAACGCTGCTGTATTCGCATTCGTATCTCGAAAACCGTCTGATCCTTGTTGGCCGCAAGGGCAGCGATGTTACCGCAACCAAATTATCTGCTCTGAAAGGGAAGCGAATCGCGCTGGTGGAGACTTACGCCTATGGCGATGAAATTCGCAATTCCGGAGCCGTCTACGTCAAGTCGACCAGTGAGGAGGATAGTCTCCAAAAGGTGATTTCCAGCGACGTCGCGTACACGTTGCTCGACGAACTCGTCGTGGAATACATTCTGAAGAATTATCCGGATCAGGCTAAAAAGTATCTGGCCTTTGGTTCGACGCCGCTACTCGTACGCACGTTGCATTTTGCCGTCCGTAAAGATCTTCCGGGAGCGGCATCAATCATTGACAAGTTCAACTCCGAGCTGACGACGTTGGTTGCCGATCGGACGTATCATCGTCTGCTCCAGCTCGACTGGATCCAGGCGGACGTCGATGGCCAGACGGTAAACATTCCTCGTACCGACCAGGCCGGCACCGCTCCTCCGGACCATACGTACAAGCTCGCCACAGACCAATCTGATTCAAAGGGTTCCACGGGATTCTATGTCGGCGGAAAGGTGTATCAGAACTGGTCGACAGTCCCCGATGCCTTTAAGCTCGCAGGTCCCAACGACACACTATCGGGTGGGACGAAGTTTTCGATATTCAGCTTTAAATTTTAGGACTGCGGAGATTGTCGATGCGAACTCAGCAGGGAGAATCGCATTCCTGGATCCTGCGTGCTGTGCGCCGACGGCATACCCGATTCCAGGTATGCCGTCGGCACTTCGGCCGCAAAATCCCCAGGAAACACTTCTATTGGTTTGAACCCTCAGCAGAGTCCGAGCCGGATGGCGTTCCAATCGGTTCGCCGGAGACTATCAATTCCACACGGCGGTTCAGTTGTCTGCCGGAGTCCGTATCGTTCGATGCGATCGGCCGCGCCTCTCCAAAACCGTGGGCTGTGATGCTCGAACTCGGAACCCCTTCGGCAACGAGGAAATCCCGAACCGCGCTTGCACGATTTTCCGAAAGTGTTTGATTGTATTCTTCCGTGCCGACACTGTCGGTATGACCCTCGACCTCGAGTTTCAGGCCGGGGTGGGCAATCAGGATGCCCGAAATCTTCGCCAGTTTTTCCCTGGCTCCGGTTTTCAATGTGGCCTTAGCGGTATCGAACACCACGTCGGACATGTTGACGATCAAGCCACGAGCCGTATCCCGGGTTTGCAAAATCAAATTGAGTTGTGTGGCCAGCTGTTGCCGCAAATCCTGTTTTTCCTTTTCGGCACGGGCCGCGGCTTCTCTCGCGCGTTCCGCATCCGCCTGAGCGGCTTGCTTGTCGTTGGCTGCCCGCTGCGCTTCCAGTTGAGCCTGGGATAGCGCTCGCGCGGCATTGGCTTCACTGATGGCGCGTTCGGATTCAGCCGCAGCGCGCTTCTGAGCCTCCTGTGATCGAAGCAACTCTGCGCGCTCGGCGTCCGCTTTCGCGCGTTCTGCCTTTGCCCGTTCATCGGCTTCCCGGGCAGCCGCCGCCGCGCGTTCCTGTGCTATATGGAGCTCTTCCTGTTTCTTGAGCGAGATCAAACGCGCATCTTCGGCAGTCTGCACCGCCTGCCGCGCCATCATCGACAATTGCTTCCAATCTTTCTTGACGCGATAGCTGTCCGCCTGTTTCAGCAGGCTTTCAGCTCTGGCGAATGACTCCGGCGCGTACTTGTCTGCGCTCGACCAGCTCGCGATCCGGACTGCATTTTGAGCTTCATAAAGGTCCAGTGGCACTTTCTTGTCTAACTGGATGGGTTTGAGATCCGGTGGATTCACGTTCGTCGTGTATTGTCCTCGCTGCAGAAGTTCATACTTCGCATGGATGGGTTCGACCTTTCCGCGCGTATCATCGCGGAGGAAATTCTCCATCACGACGACGTCGCCAGGCTGCGTCACGGCGAAATAGGGTTCGGCTGTGACGATCAGTCCGAATGCCTGCAGTTCGGTGGTGACTTTCAGTTTGCTGTCGTTGCCGTCCAGAAGTACTTCTCCAAGATTCTTAGCGCGTCCTTCCGGAGTGATGGCCCAAAGAACGTACGTCAGATACTCGGACCCAAAGCGTGTTGCCGGTTCCAGTGTGTCGAACTCCGCATTGATGCTCGTGTAACCCTGCTTGGTATCGACGTATGCCTTACCTTTCGCTTCCGGCAAAAGCGGCGTTCCACGGAAATCAATCGTTGTAAACGTCGAGTGCTGACGGTAATTGATTGCCACCGTCGAGCGTTGGACCACATTGATGGTGATTTTATAGATGGGGTTGTCTCCCTCTCGTTGCGCTTGCCCCTGGGCTGAAACTGAAGGGGATAGGGCAAACAGCAGTGCAATGGACACCAGGATATTTTTAGGACTGGTCATTTCTGCACCTCCTGTTCTAGTAGTTGGAGGCACGAATCGGTCCGTTCAATGGATTTTCCTTTCCATTCTCATTCTTTCGTTGAACTTAGAAATGTTGAGCGGAAAGACGGCGCAATATCGAAGCGCGGTCGAGGGTGCAAAACACCATTGGATAACCGCTAAGGGGTACTCGAGCCGGCAGGAGAATTTCCCTGCTTTCCATTCGGCCCTGAATCCGCGTTATTTTTCCGCCTCCGGATGCGTTCCTCCGGTTTGAGGTGAATTGAATGTGATGGATCTGTCGAACGTATCTGCCGAATCACGATTGGCACCAACGGTCGACTTCTTTCGACGTTTGCACGATTCCGGTTCGTTCCATGCCGCGTGAAGCTGGTTGCCGGAAAGGCGGATCATGCTCAGAAATTCCAAGAGAGACGTGCGTTCGGTTCAAATCGGCAGCCTGGCGTTCGCTGCGATGCTCATTGCCGCATTGGCCCTACCCGCACTCGCATCAGGCGTCACGAACTTATCGGAGCAGCTGCCAGAGATGGACCAACCATCCCGCGTTAAAGTAACGCGGGAGGATTTGTCGGAAGAAACGATTCGCATTCCCATTTGGATTCCCGGCTTCGATGATGTCGAAGCGCCCTTGACCTGTTTACACGTCCCCGGACCGAACTCCGTGAAGCATTCGGCGATCCGTGCGCGTTATCCCGCCGCATTTTTTGGAATGAGACGTTTCGAGCAGCTGTCCGTCCTGGACTCGTGCCGTGGAATTCATCGAATACTGCCGTGGGTTTCGCCTCCGATCCCAACGGGGCCCAGCCTTACTGCAGGTCTATGACCGGCAAAAATCCTTCATGATAGGACAACGTGGGCCGTCGGAGACCACCCCTGCTTCGATGGATTCCGGAAGGCCATCGTCGGACGATTGCAGAATCGGTTCGACGTTGGCGCAACGTGAGAGGTTTCAACCCCCGTCGTACGCCTTCACGCCAAGGCAGTCGTTTCCGCCAGTCATTTCCTCACCTGGTGTAAGATCGCCGGGCCGGATTCGGACAAGTCGGGCAACGGATCGCAGGAAGGAAGACAGCCATTATGAACCGTCGGAATTTCATGAAAAGCAGTTCAGTGTTTGGCGTGGCGCTCGCGTCGACATCCACAGAATCCATGCAGAGTGTTCCGTCGACAAAACCGCCCGCGCAACATAACGCGTTATGGCCAGACGGGGCACGGCTTGTGGTTTCGCTTTCCATGCAGATGGAGGCCGGCGCACAACCCGAACGCGGAGCCAATGGTCCATGGGGAATTCTCGATGCGAACTATCCGGATCTGCCGACGCAAAAGTGGTACGAGTATGGAATCAAGGAAGGGATCCCGCGGCTGCTCGACATGTACGACCGAAAAAAAGTGAAAGTCACGTCGCACATGGTGGGATTGGCGGTCGAAAAAAGTCCTGCATTGGCAAAGGAGATTGTGCAGCGAGGCCACGAGGCCGCGGCCCACGGTCAAACATGGGCGCCGATATACGCCAGCACACCGGAGCAGGAACGCGCATCCTATGAAGCCAATATTCGCGCCATCAATAACGCCACCGGGACACGCCCCGTGGGCTTTAACGCTCCCGGAATGCGCGCCACTCCAGGCACGTTCGCGATCTTGCAGGATCTCGGATTCGTCTATCACACCGACGACCTGAGCCGGGACGAACCGTTTCTAATCTCCGTTCGACAACGACCCTTCGTCGTGGTCCCATACACGTTTCAGCTGAACGATCTTCAAAACTATGAGAACCGCTGGCATACCTGCGACGAGTTCGCCTCCGAGTTGAAAAGGGAATTCGACGCGCTCTACGCCGAGTCGGCCCGCAAACGCCGGATGATTTCAGTGAGTTCGCATGACCGCGTTGCCGGCCGCGCTTCGCGGACTGCCGTGATGGAGGAGTTTATAACTTACGCGCAACGCCATGCCGGAGTTGTCTTCATGAAAAAGAACGACATCGCAAAGTTCGCGTTATCCAGTCCGCTGACAATTCGTGACGATGGCTGAAGCGAAGGTCCAGGGGCGGTCATAGACCGCTTTTACAACACCGAAGTTGACCCTGCACTTCAGACATGGATTGCCATCGCTCGGAAGGATTTCTGGCCAGACATCGCGAGATAAGCACTTCCACCTCATGCGGGACGTCCGGCTGGTATTTCGAAATGGGGGGTGGACATTCCTTCAGATTGAGGACCGCAGCTTCCAAAGAACCGCGAGACGGGAATGCGAATCGGCCGGTAATCATTTCGTACATCACGACTCCCAGGGCAAACACGTCTGTACGGAAATCGGTTTCCTTACTCTCCATCTGTTCGGGGGACATGTAACCCGGAGTTCCGGCCGCTGCGACGGAAGGGGACGCAGGCGCGTCCGGGTACCGCAGTTCCGCGATGCCGAAATCAAACAGCTTCAGCGTGTTTCTCATCAGCATGATGTTGCTCGGTTTCAAATCCAGATGAATGATTCCCTGATCATGCGCGTACGCCAGTGCTCCCACTATCTGAGTCGCATAATCGAGTGTGTCTGAAAGTGGCAGCGCTCCTCGGGATAGCCGATCGGAAAGAGGTTCACCGACCAGGTATTCAAAGACCAGATAATACATCTCTCCTTCATTGCCGATATCGTGCAGCGTGCAGATATGTGGATGATTTAAAACCGCTACGGCCCTTGCCTCGTTTTCGAATCGCTCAATACGTTCGCGGTCGCTCGCAATGAATGCCGGCAGAACTTTCACCGCCACGAGCCGATTGAGCCGTGTATCGACAGCGCAGTAAACCGACGCCGTACCGCCCCGGCCGACGAGAGACAGCAGCTGGTAGCGGCCCAGCATGCGATCCACCAGGACTCCAGTTCCATCGGCCAGAGATTGAGCGACCTGGTGAAAGGCTGGCCGGTCCATGTAGGATTCGGCCTGCTCCTGGTAGGCGAGCAGGGATTCGAGTTCTTGTTTTAATTCTCTATCGTCGCCACACGCTCGGTCGAGAAAGGCCTTTCGTTCGCCATCCGGAAGCGCCAGAGTTTCGCCGTAGAGCGATTCAATCCGCTGCATGCGATCCGGGTTCATGCTTTCTGCTCTCCATAGAGTTCGCGCAGCAGCCACACCTTTGCGAAATTCCAGTTTCGAATGACAGTTATGGTCGAGACCTTTAAGACTTCGGCGGTCTCTTCCACACTGAGTCCTCCAAAATATCGCAACTCCACAACCTGCGCGGTGCGGGGATTCAGTGCCGCGAGGCGGCTGAGCGCCATGTCGACGGCCAGGATGTCTGTCAGATTGTTATCGAGTGGGAGAGGAACATCGTCCAGCGAGACCGGACGGGCATTACCGCCGCGCTTGGCATACAGGCGCGACCGGGCGTAATCCACCAGGATGCGTCTCATGACCTGTGCCGATACGCCGAAGAAGTGCGATCGATTTTGCCACTCGACTTTTTGCCAGTCGATCAGCCGCACAAACACTTCATTGACCAGACCCGTCGCCTGCAGCGTGTGATCGGGCCGCTCGCGTCCCATGTAACGAACCGCGAGGTGGTGTAGCTCGCGATACACAAGAGGGGTTAAGCCGTCGAGAGCTTCGGCGTTCCCTGCGTTCCACAGGCGAAGAAGCCGGGTAATGTCCTGAGGTAGAGCGTCCGGCATAAGTTTCCCTTCGAAGTGTAGCGCAATTCGAAATCTCAAAAAGATTTAGGCAATGATGATAGTTGGAGTCGCAATTTCCCGCCTTAGTAGACAGTGAAACGGAAAAGAGAAAGAGAAAAGGAGGCAATATGAGGCTTGCAAAAAATAGATTGGCACTGGTGATGGCACTGGCGGGGGTCCTGGCGGTTCTGAATGTTCCGGCCCCGGCATGGGCGCAAAGTAGTGCAATGATCGTCGCGATCCCGTTCGACTTCCATGTGGGAGCCAAACCGCTGCCGGCGGGAACCTACATCGTGAGTCGGCAGGGAGAAGCCATTCACATTTCAGACTCGAACGGACATTCGGCCTTTGTGATTTCCACGGCGGTCCCTAATCCTGCGGGAAAACTCGACAACCAGGTTGTATTCAATCGCTACGGCAATGATGCCTTCCTGACCGAAGTTCGCTGGCTTGGATATTCGACGAGTCGAGGACTTGCGAAGTCTACAACTGAGGTGGAGTTGGCGAAGGCGTTCTCCGGACGTAACGTTCTGTCCGCGGGCATCACGAAGTAAGGAGTATCAGTTCCCCCCTGTCGGCAAACGGTCGGACTTGACTGATTTGCTGACAATAGAGACGCTCGGAGAGGTTCCTCTTCGGGCGTCTTTTTTTGTCCTGATGTTTTCCTGACCGTCCCCTCCCAGAAGGCTAGTAACGCCGCCCAGGTCGCACACCGACGACCTTCATCCGCAGCTTCAAAAGATGGGTACAGGCAGTGATGTAGAGACCGCGATCGTCCGCATCGCCGAATGCCATGTTTGTGGCGCACACGCGGGCACGTGGCTCGCCATCCGGCTGAGGCAGATGCAGCCTGCCCAGGGGCTTGCCTTCAGGGGATGTGATTTGAATGCGGCCTGGAGTTCCGCCGCTGGTGGTGTAAAGGTTTCCCTTCGTATCGACTCGCATCCCGTCACTTCCGTCTTCGACAAAGGACTTGCCGTTGGTGACGGTATCGTCGGGCTGCACGTCATACCGCATCGTGCGGCGGGCGCCGGCGGTGACATAGAGATATTTTTCATCCGGCGACAGTGTGATGCCGTTTGGTGCGGATCCGGGCGAATCCTTATCGCCGCCAAGCAGCGTCACCTTCCCATCTTTGACCAGAAAAAATCCGCTGTATGGCAGCTCTCGATTCGGATCTGCGGCCGCATTTCGCAGGCCCCATACCGAGTCGGTAAAATACACCGCGCCGTCGGACTTCACGACGATGTCGTTGGGGCCGTTGAAATGTTTACCTTCGAACTGATCGGCAAGGATGGTCCGCTTGCCGTCTTTTTCCAGACGATACACCGTTCGGTCCGCCATGGCCGTTACGACCAGCCTGCCCTGTGGATCCACCGCGAGTCCGTTGGATCCGATCAAGAGAATTGCGACTCGTCCTGCCACCGTCTGTGCGCCGACTTTGGAATTATCCCGGCCGGTGAAACCGCTGTTTTCCAGAAAGACGGAGAGGGGGCGGTTCGGCGCCCACTTGTAGATGACATTTGCGGCGTTATCGCTGAAGAGAAGATAGCCTTCCTGACCAGCCTCGGCCGGAATCCAGACCGGGCCTTCCGTCAGCGCAAAACGGTCGCCGAGTGTCTCCAGCTTTGCATCCGGCGCAATAATGTCGTCGAGCGCGGGATCGAGCTTTTCGATTCGGAACGGGGTGCCGCCGGACTGCGCAGTCAGGAGCGCTATGCATGGCACGAGCAGCATTGGTATGAGGAGAAGAGTCTTCGTCGAAAAGGTCATAATGGCGGCGAGTCTATATCCGAATTCCCGAACCGTCGGGAAAAAATTGAGGCGACTTCATTGTTCAGGATGCGGAGCTTATCTCGAGGCAGATAGGCTGCCTCCGCAGTTTTGCAACGCCGAATTGCAACTCACTTCCCTGGCCGGTTTGGTCCTTGTGCAAGCATATGAAGCTTGTAGAGTCCTTCACGAGCGGTAATGAACAGCGTCTTCTTGTCGGTGCCGGAAAACGCAACATTGGATGGCTGTCGCGGAACGGGAACGGTTCCGAGATATCGGCCCGTTTTGTCGAAAATCTGAACTCCCGTAAGCGAGGCCACATAAATACGGTTGTCGCGGTCCACAGCCATTCCATCGCCGCCACTGTTTTGCCCGTTGGGAATATCGTGAAGCTGTGCAAATGGCCGTCGGTTCTTTACGGTTCCATCCGCCTGGATGTCATATGCGAATATGGTTTCCCCCACGGTATCGTCGACAAGAAGAGTTTTGCCGTCCGTCGTCACTGTGATTCCATTTGGCCGCGCGATCTTGTCGTCGATGACGACGGGTTGGGTGGCGCCGGACGCGAGGTAATACACATACACAATCCGGCCGGGAACGACGGGCCGGGGCCCGGGATCGGTGAAATACACCCCGCCTTTCGAATCCAGGATTAAATCGTTTGGCGCGAGCAGGGGTTGCCCGGGATTCCCTTCGGAGAGAACCGTCACTTTACCGCCGACAAATTTAGTGATGCGTTTGGCATTGGTTTCGACAGCGAAGAGTTCTCCGGCACCGTTCAGTGCCAGTCCGCCGGCGGAGTTGGCTTGTTCACGAAGAACGGTGATCTCGCCAGTTGACGCCAGGCGATGAATGCGATCCGAGGTCAGAAGGTCCGAAAAGTAAATCCCGCCATCGCCGGTTGGGACAGGACCTTCGGTAAAGGCAAATCCTTCCTTCACCAGTTGGACGACTTCGCCCTTCGCAACCACATTTGGAATTCCCTCCAACGGCCTTGCCGGCTGAGGTGCAGCGGCGGACGCTGCCTGGAGGAGAAACATCATGAGAATTCTTGTGAAGTTCATGCGTGGAATGTTGACCGAATGGACGGTGATTGGAAAGTGGAATTAGTTGCGTTGACTGAGGCGTCCTGTGAGCGCGGTCATAGTACTCTGCGGATTGCCAGCCGAAATGAGGTGCGTGCTAACATTTCGCGATGCACCCCAGAACGCGAGAGCTACTGACACACTTCGACGCACATCGTGCCATTTTAAGATCTGCCTTTGACTCTGTACCGTCCGACAGGCGAAACAAGCCGCCGGAGCCGGGCCGCTGGTCCACGGCGAATGTCGTGGAACACCTGGCCATTGTCGAAGGCCGAATGGCGGGAATTCTTTCCAGCCGGATCCGCGAAGAACGCGAGGCTGGTCTTGTCAGCGAAACAAACGTCGAGCCGGTGCTTCCTGACCTGGATGTCGTCCGCGTTTTGGATCGCACTACGCGAGTTCAGGCTCCGGAATTCGCACTCCCGACCGGGATGGATTCGACGGCAGCCTGGACTCAGTTGGAAGTCGCAACGGCTGCACTGCGTGCCATGTTGCTATCAGGCGATGGTCTGGCGCTCACCAACGTGATACATCCCCATTCGAAGCTCGGGCCCATGTCGGTGTATCACTGGATTGCGTTCCTTGCAGCGCACGAATCGCGTCACGCCGCACAGATTCGGGAAATGTCCGGAACAGTTCTGAGCTGAATCCTCACTTCGATTCGAAGCGGGTGAGGAAGTAGGCATGAGCCGCTTCCATGGATTCCCGAATATCGGCGGCAAGGCGCGCGGCGCTTTTCACTCGATCCTTTTCCCGATAGCCCATTCGGCGTGCCAGTGACTTGAATTCGTCCGTGGATTCTTCGGGAAGCACCAGGTCACTCGCGTCCCCGCGAACGATTCGAAGGGCATCGATAACGTTCCGCAGGAAAAGATACGAAGACTGCAGCAGCCGGTAGTCGGATTCGCGGACGATCTGCAACCGGCGCAGGTGGCTCAGCGCCTCGAGTGTCGTCGGGACTCGGATTTCGGGATGCTCTTTCCCGTTTAGCAGCTGCAGGTACTGAATGGCGTATTCGATGTCGATGATGCCCCCGGCACTGTACTTCACATTGACGTCGCCCGGCTTCACGAGTTCCTTCATCTGTCGCTGCCGAAGATGAAGGGCATCCTGCCAGTCCCAGGCCTGGCCGCCGTATGTAAAACTGTCGCGATGAGACTCCACTAGGCGTCCCAGTTTCTCGTCTCCGGCACACCATCTCAGCCGGATGAGCGCCTGACGTTCAAAAGGCGCCGCATCCCCATCGATGCTGTAGTACTTCGTGAATTGTTCAAACGATGTGGACCATGACCCCGCGTCACCGTGAGGACGGAGCCGCAGATCGATGTGAAAAATTCCCTTGTCGCGGGTTTCAATCAAATCGACAACGTGATGTGCCAGTGCCGAGAAGAATTCACTGTCTCCGTCGTGAACGAAAAGCAATTCGAGATCCGAGGCATATCCCATTTCGCGGCCTCCGAATTTTCCGAGGCCGAAAATTGCGAACTCCCCGGGCGACTTGCGGCGTGACGATTTTCGCAATCGTTCGACCAGACGTTCATGGGATATTCGGGCCGCTTCACCGACCACGACTTCGCCAAGGTCCGTGAGCGAACGTGAAAACTCCAGTAACGTCGCATTCGGCTGGAGCAGATGATGGACATCGATAAGGAACAATTGCCGGTCCTTGTAAGCATTGAGAACATCTCTCTGCTGGATTTGATCCGTTTGATCGAGTGCGGCGCGCAGTTCGCGTTGCATCGTCGCCTTGTCGGAAGGCTTCGAATCCGCCTCGATCAGTGGTATCAGTTCCGTAAAGTGAATCTGCAGAAAGCTGTCCCAAAGGTAGTCGCTCGATCCCAGCAAATGCGCCAGCCGCCCCATTCTGTCGCTGCTGGCGAGAAGGGATAGCGTTCGTTTAAGCATCTTGTCTTCTTCAATTTCCTCGAGCTTGTCGAGGAACTGATCGAAGTGTTGCATCGCTCTGGCTGGATCGGGAGCTTCGGTGATGAATCGTGTGAATTGTTTGATCATGCGGACAGCGAGCGTGAGCCGTCGCTGCTCGGGTGGTTTCCGAATCTTTTTGCCCCACCGATCCACGATGAAGAATTGATCGTGGGTTTGATGTCCGACGCTTCGGATCTTCACCCGGCTGATGTAGATTCCTCTCATGGAAAGAGCGTTCGAGACCGCGTAGAGGAATGCGAACGAGTCTTCGGATTGAACTTCCATGACGGTCCACTCCGCGGAAGTCTCATTATCGAATGTCAGCGTAACAGGGGAGAGCAGTCCGCTGAGCGGCTCATCCATCCTTTCGATGCGTTCAGTGAGAAATCGATACAGACGCATTCGGGCTTCCTGAATGGAATTCTGAGCAAGGAGGCGTGACGTTGTCTGAAGTTCGGTTTCGAATTCGACCTTCTTGTTCTCGTCAAATACTTCTCCTGGTTTCAATGCGACTCGGAAAACATCAACGACCTTTGATGACGGCGACCTTTTCGAAAATGAAAAGATATCGCCGGTACGGATATCGAGGCCAAATGCCGACAGGAGCCCGCAAAAAATGGAGAACTGGGCAAGGTAGTCGAAGCCGACGATGACAATCTCGAATTCGGAATTTCCGGTGGGAGTTATCTGGAGCCGAACGAGCCGTTCCTCATTCAACGAAGACGACAGCTGAACATGATTCGCAATAGCTTCGGGCGCAAAGGTCACGAAGTAATCGGAATCCATCCTGGCGAAGAATTCGTTCAGGCAATCCTGGGTAGCTTCGGGGCAGAGAGACTGAATCTTTTGTTTTAACTCCGGATTGTTCACGCCTTATCTTACTCTGACACCTATGACCATGACTGACGTTCGGGATCTGCTGCTTGCCTCGCGTCTGGACTCGTCGCGCGTGGCGGGTTTGCTGGCTCCGTTCGGGGTGACGGATTTCGAGAAGGCGGATGCCAACCTTCAGGCAGCGGCGGGCGAGCCGGGCGAACGGCTGTTGCTGGCGGAAATTCTTCCGGATTTGCTGGCGTGTGTCGCAGGATCGGCAAACCCGGATCAGGCATTGACGTACTTCGAAAGGTTCACCGGCGCAACGTCCAGCAAGGCTCATCTATTCACGTATCTCAAGAACTCCAGGCAGTCGCTGGATATCCTTGCGAAAAGTCTTGGCGGAAGTGCCTACATGGCAGAGATCCTGATTCGCGACCCGCATCACTTCTACTGGGTGACAGATCCGCAGATCCTCCATCGCGTACGAAGAAAGAGAGACATTCAACGCGATCTCATACAGACGCTGAAAAGACTGGGACGCGAAGATAAACAACTCGCTTATCTCCGAGCGCTGAAGAGACGCGAAATGCTTCTCATCGGCGTGCGGGATTTGCTTCGGATCGCGACAGTTGAGGAGACTCTGTCTGCTCTTTCCGTACTTGCGGAAGCATTGATTTCTGCCACGTACGGCATTTGTGCGACGGCATTGCGACGCATTCACAAAGTTCCGCCGAAGGTCTTTATCGATTTCACAATTTTCGCGATGGGCAAGCTGGGCGGAGGTGAACTCAATTTCAGCTCCGATGTGGACTTGATGTTCCTGTACGCGTCCAACGAGGAAAAAACGGCCGGGATTTCCGCGCAGGAATATTTCCGTCGACTTGCGCAGCGGATCACAGCGGGGTTGAGTTCCTTTACCGGTGAAGGTTATGTATACCGCGTCGATCTGAGATTGAGGCCCGAAGGAGATGCCGGAAATCTCGCGGATCCGTTCGATGGATTCGAGCGCTATTACCGGACCCGAATGGGAACATGGGAGCGGCTGGCCCTGCTGAAGGCCTGGCCCGTTGCTGGAAGCTGGAAATTGGGACGGCGGTTCCTGGAAATGTCACGGCCATTCATTTTTAATCCGCCTTTCGATCTGGAAGCCCTCGCCGACGTGCGCGATATGAAAGCGAGGCTGGATGGGAAGATCTCTGCACGCGGACAGACGGATCGAAATGTGAAGCTGGGAACCGGCGGCATTCGTGAAATCGAACTTGTCGTCCAGTCCATTCAGGCAATGCATGGCGGCCGGATGCCGGAGATACTCGATCGCAATACCCTGCGGTCCCTCGTTGCGTTGCGTGGAAAATCCTTGTTGAGCGACGAGGAGTTTACGACGCTCCATCGTGCATATTTGTTTCTGCGCGACGTGGAGAACAAGCTGCAGATGGTCGACGATGCCCAGACACACTCCTTGCCACGTGAACGGGAAGAACTTCGCACCTGCGCGAGGTTGCTGGGATACCTCGAAGATTCACCGAACGAATCTCCCTCCGATCCGTTACTCCGTGAATATCAGCAGCACACCAGAGGGGTGAATCGAATATTCGAGAAGGTTGTCGCCCGGCGAAACTGAACCCGGATAAATCCCACGCCTTCGAGTGTCGTGGCTCTCACAGGTGCGCGTCCGGGTTCACCGACTTTGCACGGTACGCGGCGCTGCAATGCTGATCTCGGCCGCGCACGTTGTTCATCGTCGAACCGCGCCTCAGCTTCGGCTCAGCTTCTCGATGCGGTCCCACTCGACTTCAGTCACGGGCATTACGGAGAGCCGCGAAATTCGAACCAGCGGAAAGTTCGCAAATGTTTTGTCGGCCTTGATCGTGGTGAGGGTCACGGGATTAGAGAGTTTCTTAACGGGGACCAATTCCGCAACGAAGAATTTTCCCGATGGGTCCGCTGGATCCGGATACGCGTTGCGCGTTGCTTTCGCGATGCCGACGACCGCTTTCTCCTTACCTGTATGGTAATAAAGGATGAGATCGCCTTTCCGTATCGACCTCAGATGGATCTGTGCGAGGGGGTTCTTCACGCCGGCCCAGACGGTTTTTCCATCGCGTTCGAACCGGTCATATCCGTAGGTTTCGGGTTCTTCTTTAACAAGCCATTTCATCGTTAGTTTTCCATAGTAGATCGATCGTGTTTCCGGTAGCTTTATTAAATTCTTTAATTCATTGGAAATTTCCGGAAGTCATCATTTTACCCATTACGGCGAAACTGACGTCCAAATGCAGCACGGAGGAATCCCATGACGCGACGACAGCGAATTTTCGGATACGGTGCACTACTTGCCGCCATTTTCGTGATGTTGGTGAGTTCAGGAACCACGCTGCAAGCCGGGCAAGACCCGGCAGGTCCTGCCCAGCTTCTATCAGCAGATCAGCTCGATAATCTGGTTGCGCCCATCGCGTTGTATCCGGACCCGCTGATCAGCCAGATTCTCGTTGCCGCAACGTATCCTCTTGAACTTGTCGAAGCCAGCCAATGGCTTCAGCGTAATCCGAATCTCCGTGATGAGGCATTGACCCAGGCCGCTCTGAACCAGGATTGGGATCCCAGCGTTCAGGCTCTTGTGGTTTTTCCGGGTGTTCTGAAGTATCTGACTGAAGATATCGCCTGGACGACGGATCTCGGAAATGCGTTCCTCGCGCAGGAAGGCGATGTGATGGACGCCATACAACGGATGAGAGACAGGGCTGCCCGCTCGGGGAAACTGGCGACCTCCGCCGAACAGCAGGTCATCCGGATGGAGGATTCCGGACAAGTCGTGTATGAGATTCTTCCGACGAATCCGACTGTGGTGTACGTGCCGGTCTACGATCCCTATTGGATCTGGGGAGCTCCGATTTACTACCCATACGCGCGATGGTACTACCCACCGCACGCGCCTTATCTTTACTTTGGCAGCGCTGTTTACCTCGACGCGTACTTTGGTACGAGGTGGTACGGCTCACCATGGAACGGCCCGGGATACCAGGCGTGGAACAACTGGGGGTGGCGTCCGGCCTGGAACAGTCGCAACGTCATCGTCAATAACGTTTTCATTAATAACCATCATTTCAATTCCGCTCGGACTTACAGCAGCACCGGGACGATTGCCTGGTCGCATGACGTCTCGCACCGCAGAGGCGTCGTCTATCCGACAACCGCTTCCTTCGATCGTTACCGAAGAGATCCCCGCGATGTCGCAAGACCCCAGCAGGCAGTCAGTCAGGGACGAAGCGCTCCGGTGCAATCCGTTGCGCGCAGTGCCGGAACAATAAATACGTCCAATACGTCGAGGCCAGCGGAACGATCCGGTTATCGTCCGGAAGTACGACAGGATGCGCACGTCGAAACACGACAGGATTCCAGACCGCCGGTTGCAAGATCGGATACACGGCAGGACACCCGGGTCGCCGGGCGCGGTTCGACGCCAAACATTCCGAATCAGGACAACCGCGTCGCCTCCGATTTCCGAAATAGTCCGTATCCTGGTGGCACGAGCCGAACCTTAACGACCCCGGTGCCGACGCCATCTCGTTCGCCACAAGCCGGACTTGCCCGGCCGTCCATGCCCGCGCCCGCAACGGCGTCATCACAGAATTCGTCGATAAGTGGCAGCCGGTACCCGGCGTCGACACGCGATAATCAGCCTGGACGAGGCGTAAGCACGTCGTCAACGCGGTCCGCAGCCTCGCCTTCTTATCGACAGAACCCTTCGCCTCGCGCACCTCAGGAGTATGCGACAGTGCGGCAGGCCGGTCCCGCCGCTTCGGCTTCACCGTACCAGGCCGCTCTCCCGCGTCAATCGGCATCCATAACTCCATCCGCTCCGGGAGTCCAAACTGCTCCTTTGCAGCGGACCGCCCCGCCGTCCAATGTGCAGGGATCGCCACGTCAGTCCGTTCCTTCGAGTGGGGCTGCTTCGGCAGTAAGATCGACCCCAGCGCAGCATGGCGCGGCTCCTTCTTCCAGTGCGGCTGGAGGCGGGCAGGGCTCCAATGGAGGTTCCAACGGTGGAGGGAATTCCCGCGGCAGGCGATAATTAGCACGCGGTCAATCTGAAATGTGATGCCTTCCTGTGATTTAATACCTCGGACAATTTAGTTGGCTGGAGGAAAGTATGGCGGAAGGCATGGCGGAAGGAACGCCGCGGCGAAAATCGAAGGGTAAGTTCGTAATCATCGCTTTGGTATTGCTCGCGACGATTTCAGGATTGACGTATTGGGCGCTAGGCCGGAACAAACCCTCCCAGAGCACACTCATCAAGGGCAAAATCGAACGTGGCTCGATTCGCATCACCGTCAATGCCACGGGCACATTAGAGGCCGTGCGTACCGTACAGGTTGGCAGCCAGGTTTCCGGCCAGATCTCGAAGCTTTACGCCGACTACAACTCGACGGTAAAGCAGGGGCAGTTGCTGGCAGAGATCGATCCAAGAACATTCCAGTCCCAGGTACTTACCGAACAGTCGTCACTGGCGTCTTCCCAGGCCCGTCTGCAGTCCGCTCAGGCGGATCTTATCAATCAGGAAGCGAATTTACTGCAGGTTCAGGCGAGCCTGAAAGTGGCGGAGGTGGCCAATGAAAACGCTCAGCTGCTTTACAAGAGATCGCAGGAATTGCTGGCAAAAGGTCTGTCTTCCACCAACGACGATGATGTCGCCCGATCCAATGCGCAGTCGGCTTCCGCAAAGGTCGCGCAGGCCCAGGCGGCCGTGAAGCAGGCGGAAGCGCAAATTCGTTCCCGCCAGGCGGCAATGGAATCGGCCCAGTCGGATATCGTCGGAGCGAAGGCGCAGCTCGAACGCGCCCAGATCAATCTCGAGCTGACCAAAATATATTCTCCCGTGGACGGCGTGGTGATATCCCGAAGTGTCGACATCGGCCAGACCGTCGCAGCGAGCTTGTCGGCGCCGACATTGTTCCTGATCGCCAACGATCTGGCTCGAATGCAGGTGAAGGCCAACATCGACGAAGCCGATATCGGAAAGATCAGCGATGAAGTCCAGGTGACCTTTACGGTCGACGCATATCGAAACGATGTATTCACCGGAAAGATTTCCGAAGTTCGACTCGAGCCGCAGACCGTTCAGAACGTCGTGACCTACGGCGTCATCGTAGGCGTGGAAAACCCCCAGCTGAAACTTAAACCGGGCATGACCGCCAATCTGACGATGGTTGTCGATGAACACGACAACGTGTTGACGGTGCCAAACGCGGCCCTCCGTTTTACTCCCGCTGGAATGACACCTGAAAAGATCGCAGAAATCCTGAAGAACGCTCCTGCGCCACCAGCCCCTCCGGAATTGCCAGTAGCTGAAGGTTCAGCCACGGCGGTGCCCCCTGCCGCCGTCAATGCTCCGGCTGCCGGAGGATCAGAAGCGAGTCCGGGTGCGACTCGTGGAGGCCGCGGCGGAGGCGGTGGAGGTAGAGGAGGCGCTGGAAGAGGCGGTAATCGCGGCGGAAACGGCGGAGGCAATGCAGGGGTCACTGCAGGTGGAGCGGGAGGAGCCGGCGGCGCCAGAAGTGGTGGCGGCGGTAATGCGTCCAGGGGCGGGGGGGGAGGCCGAGGTGGCGGCCAGGGCCGATCCCAGCGGACCGTCTTATGGATCGAAGGGGATATGCCCGGGGAGTTCAAACCGATACCGGTCCGAACCGGTTTGAACGACGGGACCCGTACGGAAGTCATCGGACAGAACCTTATGGAAGGAATGGAGATCGTGATCAGCGATCTGAGCCAGACCCCCACGACGCCGGCGGCTCGCCCGGCAAACTCGAATCTTCCGTTCGCAGTTCCCAACGTCGGTGGTGGGGGCGGCCGAGGTCGAGGGTTCTGATGAGCAAAGCGCCTGCATCTGTCGTCACACTCAAGGACGTGCACAAGATTTATCGAACAGGAGAAGTCGAAGTGCACGCGCTGCACGGTGTGTCACTCGAGATCAAGCGCGGCGAGTTTGTGGCGGTGATGGGTCCGTCGGGTTCTGGGAAATCCACGATGATGAATATCATCGGCTGTCTGGACCGGTTGACCAGCGGCTCCTATATTCTCGACGGCATCGATGTTTCCACGATGTCCAAGAATGATCTTGCCGACACACGCAACAGAAAGATCGGATTCGTATTCCAGTCGTTCAATCTGATCCCCCGGACGACGGCCCTCTCGAACGTGGAACTTCCAATGGTCTATGCCGGTCTGTCTCCTTCGGTCCGGAGAGAGCGGGCGCGCCAGGCTTTGGCCAGCGTGGGACTGTCGGCGAAAGAAGGCAGCCTTCCGAACCAGCTTTCCGGAGGTCAACAGCAGCGTGTGGCTCTTGCACGTGCGATCGCCAGCGAACCGGCCCTGATTCTTGCAGACGAGCCAACAGGAGCACTGGACACAAAGACTGCGGAAGAAATCATGAAAATCTTTCAGCAGCTGAATCGAGAGCGGGGAATTACGATTGTGATTGTCACACACGAAGCCGATATTGCGCTTCATGCGCTCCGCATCGTGCGATTCCGCGACGGGCTGATACAGGAAGACCGGCTGATCCAGCCGGACGATGACATTCTTTCGCTGCAACATCCATTGGAGGCCGCACACTCATGAGACTTATTGATATACAAAAGATGGCCATTCATGCGCTTGGAAAGAACAAGATTCAAACCGCGCTGACCATGCTGGGCATCGTCATCGGTGTGTCGGCTGTAATCGCAATGGTGTCGCTCGGACAAGGCGCGCAGAAGCTGGTACAAGACCAGGTCGCCGGGATGGGTACCAATGTTCTCCAGATCCAGGGCGGCAACGGAAATTTTGCCGGTGGCGCACGACAGGGAGCGGATCAGGGCCAGTCCCTGACTGAAGGTGACGTGGAGGCCATCAAACAGCTTCCCACCGTCCGGCTCGTCACACCCATAGCGCAGGCCCAGGGACAGTTTGTTTTCGGAAACCAGAACTGGCAGACGCGTGTGGAAGGTTCCAACGAGAACAATCTCGAGATTCGAGGCTGGAGACTGGATTCCGGGGACTTCTTCTCCGAAAACGACGTGCGCACGGCTGCCCGGGTTGTCGTGCTGGGGAAGACCGTGGCGAATACGTTATTTCCGGGCAGTGATCCCATCGGTCAGACCATCCGGATTCGCAATCTTCCGTATCGAGTCGTCGGCGTTCTTGCCGCGAAGGGACAATCCGCTCAGGGCCAGGACCAGGACGACACGGCGATGATGCCCTACACCACGGTTCAGAAGAAAATGCTGGGAGCCGCACTGCCTCGCATCAATCGAATCGCGGTCTCCGCCGTGAGCGCTCAGGCCACGTCTGCAGCCAAGGATCAGATCACGAATCTCCTTCACGAACGTCATGGCATTCGCGCAAATCAGCAGGACGATTTTCGCGTGAACAATCTCACAGAGGTCGCCGAGGCGGCCGAGCAGACTACCGCTGTGATGACGTTGCTGCTGGGCAGTATCGCTGCCGTGTCTCTTCTGGTTGGCGGAATCGGAATCATGAACATCATGCTCGTTTCCGTAACGGAACGAACACGTGAGATCGGGATTCGCATGGCGATCGGTTCACGCGGCAGCTACATTCGGATGCAGTTTCTCGCGGAGTCCATTATTTTGTGCATGCTTGGTGGACTCATTGGAGTGGTTTTCGGAATGGGCCTTTCGATCGGAATTGCGCGCTTCATGGGCTGGCCCAGTTACATTGATCCCAGGGCTGCGACCATCGCGTTCCTGTTCTCTGCGGTAACCGGAGTTTTCTTCGGCTATTATCCCGCGCACAAAGCCGCGTCCCTCGATCCCATTGAAGCCCTGAGGTACGAATAAGGCGGCCGCTCGCGGTAAACAAACTGAGCTGCGCAGCGGGGAGGATTTTTCAATTTGTACCCCTCACCCGCCGCCCATCTGGAGATGGACGGCACCCTCTCCCCTTCAGGAGAAGGCTTTGTCGAAACGGGATTCCATTTTGAATAAAGGTCCGATAGTCTGCCCTGCGAATGAAGCGTGCTGCAATTGGAGTTCTATTTTTAGTCGTTGTTCTGTTAAGCATGCGGACTCCGGCAACAGCGCATCCAGTGCCGTTCAGTTTTCTCGATCTTCAACTTTCGGCGCATGGCATGGATGTTTCGTTGGTGATCCACGATTTCGACCTTGCCCATGAACTGAACGTTCCGGAAGCGAATCGATTCCTCAATCCTGCATTCCTTGCTGAACACGCCGAAGCGCTTCGCAAACTCCTGTCGACCCGTCTGCAGCTTTCCGCCGACGGCTCCATGTCAGAACCCGACTGGGAGGTCCCGGAAGTCCTGCACGACCGGGAATCGGTGCGGTTTCTCATTCGGTATCCTTCGGTTCGATCCAGGCCGGCGTACATTACGATCCACGCAGCACTCTTCCCCTACGACCCACTTCACCAGACATTCGTCAACATCTATGAAGACGGGGAACTGACGCGTCAGTTGATCCTGGATCAATCGATGAATCGGGCGCAGCACTATTCCGGCTCGAGTGCATCTGCCAATGCAGTAATTCGCAGATTCATTCCCGAAGGAATACATCACATCCTGATCGGGCCCGACCACATCCTGTTCCTGGTGGGTCTGCTGCTGCTCGGAGGCAGCCCACGACGATTACTCATGGTGGTGACTTCGTTCACCGTGGCTCACAGCTTCACACTCTCGCTCGCCGCAATGAGCGTTATCAATCCGTCGCCTCGCATCATCGAACCGGCGATCGCGCTCAGCATCGCTTACGTGGGCCTCGATAATCTTTTTGTGAAGAAAGGTCGCGACGCCCGGGCATGGATCGCATTTTGCTTTGGCTTCATCCACGGGTTTGGATTTGCCAATGTCCTGCGAGAAATGAATCTGCCGCGCCGAGCGCTGGGCTGGTCGCTGTTTTCATTCAACTTCGGCGTTGAAATCGGTCAGTTGATCGTGGTGCTGGCCATCGCATCACTTCTTGCAGCGATCCGCTCGCGCAGTGAGACAGCAGGGCGATACGTGACAGTCGCCGGCTCGCTCGTCGTGATCGCTGCGGGCGCATTCTGGTTCACCCAAAGGGTTTTCTTTTAGTCACGGTTCCTGATCCTACCAGGCCGGGTTTTTCCCTCCTTTGTATGCCCATTCATCCCGTCCTTCATTGAAGATCGTTCGCTTCGTGAAGAGCCACTTGCCGTCGACCTTGACCAGTTCGTCTTCGTAATGTCCGAACCCGTCGAAAACACCTCTGCGGTCCGGATTATCATTGGAGTAATGAAACCAGTACGAGCGTCCTGTCGCCTTGTTGCCATCGACCTTGATCACGATATTCGAAATATTGTGTCGTGCTGCACCGGGACGTTTTCCTGCAACAGCGGCGGGGCTCGGCATCATTGCAATCACGTCCTTGATGGCCTTGCGGCCTTTGACGTCTCCGCTACCGTAGTCGAGCACGCCGTCCTCCGTGAAAGTCGACACATAGAGATCGGGATCGTGGAAGTCGAGTGCGAAAAGATATCTTGCCTGCAGGTCCTCGATCGCGGCACGATCTTCGGCGTAGCTGCCGGCTGTGCGATTCTGTGCATTGAAGCTGGCCGGGTTGAATATGGTCGACATCAGGACTGCAGTGATGAGCGCTGCGGCGGCCGCATATGCCAGTGGAACTGTCAGTTTTCTCATAGTGGCCTTCCTTTCATGGTTCAGTCGGCAGGAGTATAAGAGATTTGTCCGGATTTGCGGATTTCCGCTTCAACGTCCCCTGATATTCTCATGACATCGTGATGAATCCGATATCGGCGATTGGCGTCGTATGGACCGCTTGGTTTGTGTCGTGGTGGCTGGCAGCGGCCTGGAGCAATCCCACTGTGAAGCAGCCGCAGGCCGGCCGTGAAATTCCATATCGGCTCGTGGTGATTGCGGGAATCATTCTTCTTGCCGGATTGTACCCGCACCGGTTTTCTTCAGAGCTTGTTCTGTGGCGAATCCGCATCACTCTCGGATGGGCGATGGTGGCGCTGGCGGTGGCGGGATTCCTGTTCATGTGGTGGGCGCGGATACATCTTGGGAAATTATGGTCGGCGAGTGTCCGGCTGAAATCCGACCATCGCATCGTCGACACCGGACCGTATGCTTTCGTTCGACATCCAATCTATACGGGAATTAT
>Ga0105248_10001793_pt1 | contig 23872 bp, 25 predicted proteins | sample KBSS34metaG_FD_81524 | JGI IMG/M metagenome (GOLD analysis project Ga0105248, IMG submission 81524) | Switchgrass rhizosphere microbial communities from Kellogg Biological Station, Michigan, USA - KBS S3-4 metaG | ecosystem: Host-associated > Plants > Roots > Rhizosphere > Soil | place... | reverse complement strand
CTTCCCTATCGGTTAAAGTGTTTTCCGGGATCCCGGAAAAATGAGGAAGCTGTTCCGTACCGGGAGCATCAGCACCCTCAACTCTGTTTGGCAGATCTACAACCATCACATAGGCCTGTTGTCCCGCCTCGACCTTTACAAACGTATTCTTCTCAGAACCGCTGAGCAGATCACGCGCATGGTCGCTAATCGGATTCATGAGTCGAGATCCCGCACCATCGATCACCACGGTTCCCCGGCCCGTCAACGCGCCGGCCATCGAGGTCGCCACCTGAAGCCCGCCGGATGCGACCTTATGCAACGTCTGTTTAAGACTGCTCCGATCAACACTCATGCGTTTACCCGGAATACCGTTGGCGCCATCACTGCCGAGAACGTCACCAGCCATGGTCACGAGTTTGTTCTCGCGTGGATCGATATAACCAATTACATTTACAAAAGCGCGATCATGCTCGCTGCCTGTTGTACGACCAATCAAAACCGTGCCTTTGGGTAAGGACCAGCCATTGCCGGCTGTGTCTCTTGTCAACTCCAACCTTGCATAGGAATTGTTGCGCAGAGTGAAAATGACTCCCTGTGTCCGGACCGGCAGCATCGTGCCGAATGGCGGCACCGTTGGTGTCACACGCTTTGACGCAACCGGCACAAACGGCTTCGACTCACGACGAAGCGGAGGGACAGGTGTGGATCTCGGCGCCGCGTCGTCGATAAACAAACTCTGCGTAGGATTCGCATGTGATTCCGGCTCGACCAATGACGCGGCACTCGTTTTGGCAGTGCCTCCATTTGTCTGCGGGTTGGAATTCTCATCTCCATCGCCGGTCTTGCCGACCTGGTCAAAAACCGGCGAGTTGCCTGTGAAGTCAATTTTGCGGTTCTGAGTTGGCCCAGGCGAAGGCGTGGGGGATGGAACCAGAGAAGCGGAATTGACAGGCGTCGCATTCGCATCAACGCCGGCGGCGGACCGGGCCATGTTTATTGCCTCGGCAGTCAAAGCACTTTCTGATTTCGTCACTTCAGATTGTGTCTTAGTGCTCTGAGCATTTTTGCGAGGGTCGGCATTCACCGTAACGTTTACTCGCTTAACACGCATCACCAGATACAAAGCGCCTACCCCGGCGCCAATCAGCAAGAGAATGGCTGACCAGCTAATCAACTTGCGCTTCCACGTGGTCTTTTTCTTCGCGTCCGGATCCTTCGGTGGCTGAAGGACCGGATTTTTCGGGTCGAGAAGATTGCCGCCGGCGCCATTCCCTTCTGCGCCATGCTCGCCATCAACAATTGAGATCTTGCCGAGTCTTTGGTTCTGCTGATTCATGGGTATTCTCTTTCTGTGGATTGCCTATTTCAAGAGTGCTATCGAAGCTGGTTCGTCAGCCGCGTTGGTTTGCGCCACCACAATCTTCAACACGTGCCGCACACCCATCAGTGGCGGCGTGTAGGCAATGGCGTAGTAGACGGTTCGTCCGCCGCCAACTTCCCCATCCGAATCACTCATTTCGGTATGGAGCGGCTTGATTGACTGCACGTTGATGACTTTGCCTTTGTCATCGTGCATCTCGAGAATTAGATCGGGAGTGCCGGGAATAAGTTTCATTGGTTGCGCACTTGTGTTCCTGACCGCGAGTAACAACACGCGAAAATCTTTTTTCAGATCACCCTCCTGCTGCGTAGCCAAGGAAAGTCCGTGCAACGGCCTGGTCCAATTCTTGAATATGCTCGGTTCTGCTGTAGCACGGGCCAACTGCCTTTTGGCAGCACTAATGGCGTGTTCGTTAATGTTGGTAGTTCCGATCGCCAGGGGAGCAGGCGTGGTATCTGAAACCGGAGTGACATTCGGTTTTACGTCGTCCGGTAGCTTCGGCGCGCTCTCAAGATTCGCAGGGACCATGGAACCCTTGGGCCGATCAGTATCAATCGCCTTAACCTGCTCGTTCGGTTCAACCGATATCGAAGCGGGCGTGCCGGACTGCCCAGTCGGTTTTTCACCTCCTTGCTCTTTCTGATCGAGGTTCACTGGCAGTCCGGCGGCACGCCGTCGCGCTACTACCTCATCGCGGTGATAAGTCAGCACACACCGATGAACGTTTTGCGCGAGGTCGGCTACGGGATAGAAAAGGAAAGTCACGACCAGGCCGCTCCGCATCTGCGCCGTCACCGTAGCCGCGGGCGTACGCTTTTTCGCATTAGGAGCAGGCACGACAAAGAGTGAACCCGGCCGCACGACGATGGCGCGCTTGTTTCTTTCGAGCGCTTTCTCATCAACCGTTACCATTTCCGGATCACCGGGAATGATGTAACGCGGTCCGTCATTGGCCGGCAGCTCAATCAGAACACTGCCATGCTGAGCCATGGCTAGTTTTACCACCTGCTGGTCCTTAGTCACTTCAACCGTGGCTTCACCAACGAAGAAATCGGCTGTGGATTCAACCGGAGCAGGAGCGACTGTCTGGACCAGTGGCCGCTTGGCCCGTTTTGGCGTAACGCGCGGAACACACGGCCCGCCATTGAGTTTCGTAGTGCTCGCCACCGATTCTTGCGCCGAGCTTCCAATCGCGACGGACAGTAAAAGCGTGATGAGCAAAAGTGCTATTTTCATTTTCATTTGCCTCTTAGCTTGGGGTATTCGTGACGACCGGGGTATCCGATTCGCCGGAGCTGAGTTCCTTGTAATCGAGCGCGTTTATGCGGAAGCCTGAGCGAAGGTTGCGATCGAGCCGGAACGTCCCATCTTCGGGCGCATCCGGCAGCAATTCGACGGTCAGCAGTACGTGCTTAGTAATGTGCTTGCTCTGGTTCTTGAGGACGAGATCTATTTCCTGTGTGCCGTAGACCTTGATAGTTAATGGCTTTCCCGGTGCATGCTCCAGGTACTCTGCTTTCCACGTGGCATTCCATTGCTGCTCCCGTTGTGTTTGCAGCACTTTTTGCTCCGTCAGATACTGTGCGAACTTTTTCGCCTGGCCTGGCACCATCAGCCGCAGCGCGGCTTCGATGTCTTTGGCGCGCGAGCGCTGATCAACCCTGTAGAGATAGTCAAGGTACGTCCTGACTACATAATCCATGTCCGCGATCTGTAGCTTGTCTTTTTCGAGCCTCACCGCCTCTGTAGCGCCCAACTCGCGATTGTTGATCATAACCGTGCGCCCGGATGACATATCGACGACAATGCGGTCCGGACGCTGAATGGACTTGTAGACCACGCCGACCACGGCTGCGGCCGTAATAAATAAAGCTAGCAGTAAGAGCCGGGATTGCCTTCTGATAGTGCGCACATCGGCCGGATCGCGATAGCAGATGACCGGAGGCAATGAACTCTCCTTTTCAAGCACCTCCGTTTGGTCCATGTGCTGTTCGTGGTCTACCGTTACGCCTAAATCCAAAATGTCTGTTGACATAATTTCCTCGAACGTCGTTTCTGCGTCTGAAGTGGCAGTTGAAATTTGCTGATGCTTCAGAATTCACTGCCAACGCAGACACGCCTCATCAAGAACTGTTCCGCGTGCATCGGCAATACACTCGATGACGTGCAATCAATTCGAATGTACCGATTTCTTGGTGATTTCACCGTGAAGGACAAATACAGGCGCGAATGTGCGTGAGTCGAGTGCCGGGATTCAGGGCAACGACTGCTCGGAAATCCGGGCAGCCTTACCAAATGCGCTGCGCCGTGTTGCGGGTGCCGGAAGATGGTTCCTGATCGCTAACCGTATTCGGCTGTTAACCGAAGGGTTGTAGGTTCGAGTCCTAGCTGCGGATGCACTCAAGCCAAGAGCGTTACTAACGGCGGTCACATGAACTCCTTGGCTACTGCTTCGGTTTGATTAAAGCCATCCTTGAAGAGTTCGAGAAGATTACGCCGAAAGCGATGCGATAGAGACGCGGCACATCATCACTCGGGACGGCACATTCGAAGGTGCGTGAAACTATTCTGTCTTCTTTGAATAGATACCTAATAAATGTATTGACAGTATTGACAGCACTACTCAACGGGTCTATGTTTCCCACGCTAACTTACTTCGTTAGTCTCACATCTCCAGCCTTCGAGCGATGACTCAACGTTCTTTCCTTTGGAGATACTTATGCTTGAAAACCATGAAAGATTTAAGAATATAAGTGAGGGAATACAGAGCGTCATCGTTGCTGTTGCAGTTTTAATTGGCGGTATATGGACAGCTTATACCTTTTCTGCTCTCCGTACGACGGAGAAAGCTAAAGCTGACCTCGCAACTGTTCAACTGACCAACGAAAAGGCAAAAGCGGAAAGAGAACGGGCCGCTACCGAATTAGCCATGAATATTGAAAGAGCGAAAGAGGAGAGAGAACAAGCAAAAGAGGAGAGAGAGCAAGCAAGTGCTCGACTAGCCATCGAAAAGGCTAAGGATGAAAGAGAGCAGGCAAGCACACAATTAACTATGGCGCTGGAAAAGGTTAAGAACGAAAGGGAGCAGGCAGAGTACAAAATAAAGCAAGATAAAGAGCTAGCAGAGCAAAAGCGATTGGCCAATTATGGATTAGATATAACTATCGATGCAAAACAAGAGCAGCCTCCAGATAAAAGCGGATATTACATGTCAGTATTGGTCAAGATCAGAAATAAGGGGGTTAAGAATAGATTTATTAGCTTTGACAAGCCTCCACTCTTTGTGCAAGAAATCGGGTTCAGTGAAAACGGGCAGACAATAACTAAAAGCCTTCTTGAAGAGAAGCTAATCTCTTACATAGTATTAAGGACTGACACTACTGTAGATTACCCCTTTGTGATTAAGCTTCCAAGAAATGGATTTTACCTGATTACTTTTGAAGTAAAATTAAATGATGAAGAAAAGAGGCTTCATTTGCTAAGCGGCGGCCCTAATGAAGAAGTATATTGGAGTGGAAAGACATATCTTTTAATAAAATAGCGCCGACATTTAACTGGCAGCTAATGTCAACATTTCAATGCTCATCTTTAACGCTGGCTTTGGACTAGTGATGGTGGCTTGCAGGGATAGCAGAACCCTCCCGCAACAGTTGGAAGAAACTGAGCATTTCCCGCATCAAAACCAGTTGCGAAGATTGTCCACTGTGGGCTGTCCAGTGGTGGTTACACGCTGCACTCATAGGCGCTTACGTTGATGTGCGCGTACTCGGAATGAGTGACAGATTTAAGCGCTTCCCGCAACTTGTTGCAAGTAAGTGACACTTCTTGCGGTGGCTTTAACAAGAAAGTTGCGAAGATTGTCCACTGTGGGGAGCAGTTTTATCCTTAATCAATCGAAGCTAAGGCCACCCTTACGGGTGGCCTCAAGTTTTGTGACGTAATTTTAAGGTTTGTTGAATAGAGGCCTTGATTCCTGAAAGCGCGCGAGGAGCTCAGCCGCTTCCGTGTATCATGCAGCAATTCCAGCTCAGCCACATAACACCTGCGTTAGTGCATCCGGCACTGTTAACACAATTCTAGCGAATAGGCGGTTTGCTGAAACCCGGAACGCCAGCCACCTAGGAGATGCGATACTTTGGGCTGATCCAAACGAATACGCTCGGCAATCTCAGTTTGCGTCTAGCCTTTCTCCTCAATCTCTTCCGGATCTCGGAAACCAAAATCGAAAAAACGTCGCCGCCGCCGAGCTCGACCTTCTCATGGTCCAGACCGCTCGCCCCTAGTTCACGAGCGATGTTAGCGGGCCGGCTCTTCGACCCTGGCCGCACGACGGCAGCCCCTGCAATTTTTTCTGCCTATCGATGACAAAATTGAGCTACTACGATGCCAGTGCCAGCGTGTCCCGGATTCGGCCGGTAGCCGGTGTCGGTCTTGACAACGACAATACTCAGAACGTCACCGGAAACCGTCGAACCTGATTTCACAATTCTCGTCGATACCAGTATTCCCATATACGAGGGCAAGGGCAAATCTGGTGGATCCGAGTTATTTCCTGGCCCAGTAGTCCAAGCAATACCGCAGTTCGGCGGCTCGGCAGTAAGCGTGCTGGCGAGGCCCTTGAAGCTTGGCGGTGCGGCGCCACTGCTCAGACTGTTCAGCGCCGGCCACTGCGCGCTCCAGAACGTAACGCTTGTTCCGATCGGGGCGTTCAGGTCTCCAATGGCAAAGGCGCCATTGACCAGGAACGCGAAGACAATAGTGTTCGCGCTTGCAGATGACGGGAGATAGAATGCGTCTCCCGCAAAGACGTCGCCGACAACGCCGGGCCCGAGCGGTTGGGCGACCGGAGTAATGTTACAGGTCGCAATTCCGCTGGCATTAGTGACGCCATTACAGGTTTGTGCGCTTCCCCCTGAACCGAGTGTGAACGTAACGGTCCGGCCGGCAATCGGCACCAGGCCATCCTCGAGCAGCACTCCGGACATCGTTGCGGTACCGCCGTTGGCGATTACCGTATCGCCCGCGTAGGAGAGCGTTGTTTCCTCCTTAGTCACAGTCAGAGTATTTGTACCGCTGCTGTCGAGATAGAGGATGTCAGCACTGGTGAAGGCGGCGAGAATGGTGTGGAGACCCGGTATTTGTGTGATGTTATAAACCAGAGTCGCCACGCCGGTGACGCTGCTGTAGCTCGCTACGCCAACGTTCACGCCATCGATAAAGAAGGTCACGGACCCGGCCACGCCGGTGGGCGCGACCGTGGCTCGCAGGGTCACATCGTCATGATAATCCTGGGTTGCCGCGTCAACGGTGGTAAACGTGTGCTGGCGGACATTCACGTTGTCGGTCGCAGTGTTGTTGCCGGTAAGGTTGATGGTACTCGCTTCCCCTCCGCCAGACACGGTCGCCGTGTTAGTAACTAGGATCGGAGCATTGTTGGCCACATCTACCGTCACAACTATGGGCGGATAGCTGGCGAGTGTATCGCTGCGGATGCAGGTTAGCGTCCCCAAAGTGCAGCTCCAGCCAGTGCCATTGATCGCGGTTGCGGTGAGCGAGCCAGGCAGGGTGTCTGTCACCGTCACGACACGGCTCACTGGGCTGTTGCCAGTGTTAGTGACACTAATTGAAAACGTGTCGCCCGAATCGCCTTGAGTAAAGAGCGCGGGCGCGTGAGTTTTGGTAATCGCCAGATCAGGACCATTGATGACGATGGGCTGAGAGGCGATGCCGTTGGCAACAACCACCAAATCACTGGCGCCGGACTCAATTCCCGCGGGCGCATCGAACTGCGTGGTCACGATTTCATTGCTGCCCACCCGCTCGACACCCATTCTGCTGTGGTCATGCGTACGGGCATAGAAAACATGTCCGGTGGCGTGATTGATGATGCGCACCAGCGGGTAGTTTGTCGACATCTGGGCATCATCCCCGTAGGATGCCCCTTCTGAGAAACCGTTGAACATCTTTCCCGAGATTCCGTAAGTGTTTCCCGCATTGACATTCGCTGGAGCGGAGGTAATTACCGGTCTCCACCCGTCCTGGGGCGATCCACCGTTCGAGTACACCGAAACGCCTGTGTTCGGCTCAGAGGTGAAAAGTACTTCACCGGAGGGAAGCAGAAGAAACCGGCCCTGAAAGGAAATGAGGCTGGCCGCATTCGGCCCATCAGCTACCTGGGTCAGGTTGGTGCCGTCGAACTCAAAGAAGTGACTGGGTGGGTTGAAAGGAAAACCTGCAGACCCGGGAATCGGGGGGCTTGCCATGACGAGCACGTTGCCGTTGGGCAAAAGGGAGGCGGGCCCATCAGCGACGGAGTACTGCAGACATCCCGGACCGGTGGGCAGACACGGGAAGTCCATCTGTGCCGTGTGCGTCCAATTCCCAGTGGCCGTATCGTACACGGCGTTCTGCCCTGCCGGGTTACCTGAGAAATAAATGAGTGTGCCGTCAGGCCGCAAGACCGCCGGCCCAATCTCATCCGAGTTGCCGCTGCCGGCACCGGCGTCACCCAGGTTGACTGGAGTCGCTCCGAAAGTCCACGAGTTCGCGATGGGGTCATAGATTTCGAATTGACTGGCGCGCCCGGAATCGACAGTCAGGATCGTTCCGTCAGGCAGGATGTTCCAGTTTTCCTCGTCATTTCTGTCTTGCTTGCCAGTCGGGTTTGGGTTGAGCGCAGTGAAGGTCAGGGTATTCGGATTGAACGAAGCGATGGAATTGGTGTTCGTGCCGTTGATATTGGCCAGGAGCATCGTTCCGGTCGGTAGAACAACGGACTGGGCATCGCCGATGCTGCCCGTGCCGAATGGTTCCGTTAGTTGCGCTGACCACGATCCCATCCCGCCGTTGGCGGCAGGATCGAACAGGAAACCGATGTTGGTCCACGTGTTTCCATTGCTGTTGTATTCGCCCCCGATTATGACCACCCTGCCGTCCGGCAGCACTTGGGAAGCAAAATACTTAGGCGAGTAAGTGCACGGCGCACAAGGGCCGGTCACGTTCGGAGGTGGGTTGGGGTTGGCGACGCTGGTGTCGGTACCGTTTGGCATGTCTGCCAGGTTAGACCACGTGCCGTTAACGTAGCTGCCGTTGATGTCTGGGGTCAGGCGGTGCCAACGGTTGCTATTGGTCTGATGGCACATCACCGTGCCATCGGTGAGCAGAAGGCAAGTGTCCAGCACGACCCCAGGGGTCGAGTTCAGCGCCGTCCATTGTGCCTGGGAAACTCCAGCCCAGCCCACGAGAATGACAAAAAACAACACCAGCTTTGAGAAGACTTTCGTCCATTGAATTCGCATCGCATCTCCTTACGCACTGAGGGGTGCTCCAGAACATTTGAGGTAGGCAGTTAGCGGGTACTACCTATTGAGTGATTCAGTCGCGCGTTCTACTCGCAGTGACTACTGACTAATTGGGATATCAAAGCGCACAAGTGCTCGTAACATGGCGAGATTGCTGAAACGGGCTTTTATCAAAGAGAGTAGCACTCATGCCGAATTCTTTTCGTAATGGATAATTAACGAGCAATCAAATCACCGGGATAAGACCGTGGATCTCTTACCGAAGTCCTTCAAACGTGCATCTGTCTCAACCGGGAGCGCGATGTTCGCGAAAAAGGGAAACGAACGGTAGTCCGGTTGGAAAAGACTCTCTATAACCAATGGCGAAACCTTCAGAATCGTTTCAGGTGAGAGACCCCGGGCATTCTTAGCGTCAGAAGAAGTTGCGAAGATTGTCCACTCTGGGCCACGACGGTTCCACTCTTGCACTCTGAGGCGCTTACGCGCCAGTGCTCGCCACTCGGAGTGATTGGCAGATTTAGGCGCTTCTCGCAACTGTTGGCAGAAACTGAGCACTTCTGTGGTCGTGGTCAGAAGAAAGTTGATCGATCGCTCGAACTGCGAGACTTTGGCAAGCTACCTGAAAAGGATCTAACGGAGTTCTTTGAAGATAAGTACCTGAATGATGGAAAGTTAGTAATTCCGCCCGGTCTTTACCGAAAGATGTTCGGGCCTTTAAATGATCCTTCGCTTGGCGTCCCGAAGTTACTAGAAATTGAGTTTGTCCATGCGGGAAATAAAGTTTCTGTGCTGTTGCCGGAAAACATCAGCGTAACGCTGCCGTTTCCCTATTCAGTAACATCGGAAAATATGACTTAGATATTAGGGAAAAGATCCCTGTCATCGTCAATGATTTGCTCAACGGAAATTCCAGCAACGCGGGAGCGAGCGAACATAGCGAGCTGCGATTCATAACCTCACGCCAAGCTCACAGATTTTTCTTCTTGGCCGATTTCGGAGTCCCGTTAGAGATTTAGATCAACGTCATCATCCGCGATCTCATTCATCTCGACACTCGCAAGGCGAGCATAGGCAAGGGTGGTTTCTAAAAACGGTTCGCCTCGGTCGTGTTCATAGTTCCAGATGTGATGGTTAGTGATTTTGAATCCTGTCCGCTCTGAGAGTCGCTTTGCCATTCCCTTTTGAGACAAGCCAAGTGCCTCACGAATCTGTAGTAGCTTTTCGCCTAAACGTTTTGGTTTATTCCGTGGTGCTTGGCCCATGTAGTATGAGAAACAAGGCGAGTGTAGCCGAAAAAACTAAGCGGTTTTTATATCGGCCACAGTGAAGTGACTCGCAAAGTGCAACGGTTAAGGGTATGGTCTAAGACCATGCCAGCACACTTGTATAGTGAGGTAATTGATCTCAGTACCTAAGAGTGAGATCGATGAGGTGAGGCTGAGTATCAGCGAAAAGAAAGGTGACAAAGAAATGCAGAACGACATAGTTCTATTTCGGGCTTGAGATTTCTGCTACTGTCAGACCAATTGCTTCGACAACTTTTTTGAGCGTCGCGTAACGCACGGTCGGTTTGCCATTTCTAATCTTTGAGACTGTCACTGGTCCTACTCCCGCCTTCTTAGCCACTGCATCATTGCTCAATCGTTGAGCGCCCATAGCGGCGTTAATTAGATCAATTCTATACGGCGGGTTGATGTTCATATTGAGCGACTGCGCTTTTTACTTTTTGGGATGATCAATTCCAGATCATCATCTGCGAGCACTGCCCTTCTAACGCGAGCCAGGCGAGCGTAGCGCAGCACGACAATCAGATCGGGCACACGCACTCCATTTTCCCATTCGCTAATACGTGCGGCACCAGTCGGGACGCCGAGCTGCTTGGCTAATTGTGATTGACTCAATCCGAGAGTCTTCCGAATAGTCAGCAACTTCTCTGCTAAATGTCTTGGTGTGTCGCGTTTTCGACTACCCATACTGTAAAAGGGAGGCGTCACGCTTGGCCCCCTCACCAAGGCCCACTATGACGCCCCCGGCCCCACACTCTGGGCGGTGTGTGAGGCATGCCGCAAACTCAGGAGCTTTATAACTGCTGATTCGTACCTCGACAACGCCGCAACTGGAAACTGAATTTCCCAATCTCGTACAAGGATCTTGTAGGCACACTTTACCCTGCTCGCCAACGCGAGCCGTTCTCCAGACTAAGAGCCTGAGTGCGCGCTAGGGGTATATCAAACTAACAATCGTGAGAATTACAGACGTAGTGACTGAGGTTGTGCTGGTCCCAGTTGACGCCACACCGGGAGCATGAATATCTCCCGCTGATGCAGATACAACAACAGTCAGGCTCAGGATCGTCGCGGCGCATATTCGGCGTAAGGTCTTCACTTTGGTTGCCTCCTAGCATGAGATACAAGAATTTTGTAGCTAACAAAATTTTTGTAAGCACACTAGAGCAGCCATGAATCTTCTTGCAAGAGCATTAGTGAGTGCGTAAGATTCGCGCGGAGTGCTTTAGCTTTCTTTCCTTGCGTCAAAATGTAAAAAAGTAGTTCTCACATGACCTTGCTGCCCTCACTACTGCGCGAACTCGAAAATCCGAACCTTAGTGTGGATAGCCGTGCAGAGTTGTATTGCGAAGCGGCCAAGGCGCTGGAATACAAGGGCGAGTATGAGAAAGCGCGGAAACTGTTGAGCGATTACTGGACGCGCATAGGCGAACGCCCAAAGCTAGAAGGCTTGGAACCGAGCACGGCGGCAGAATTGTTGTTGCGAGCGGGAGTGTTGACGGGGTGGATCGGAAGTAAGAATCAGATCGCAGATTCGCAAGAGCAGGCAAAGAATCTAATCAGCGAAAGCCTTAGCATCTTCGAGTCAGTCAGTTACCGCAAGAAGATAGCCGAAGCGCAAACCGAACTCGCTCTGTGTTACTGGCGCACTGGTGAACTGAATGAAGCCCGTGATCTACTCAATGAAGCACTGTCACGTCTGCCTACTCATAACGAGGTAAAGGCGAAAGCTGTTTTGAGAGTTGGAATCGTAGAATGTGAGGCTGCCAGTTATACCAAAGCATTTCGAGTGCTCACAAAGAATGCGTTGCTGTTTCAGAAAATCAATAACGACACGCTTAAGGGCAGTTACCACCTTGAACGCGGAACTGTGTTGAGGCATCTCTTCGAATCGAAACCGCATGGAGATTACTTGGACCGTGCTCTAATCGAATACGCCGCTGCGAGTTACCATTACGAGCGGGCACAACACAAACCGTACTTGGCTTACGTTGAAAATCAGCTTGGGCTTGTCTACTTCGCTATCAACCGTTGCGAAGAAGCACACCAGCACCTGGACCGCGCACGGCGTATCTTTGTGAGCATCAGGGACGCCGGAACTGCCGCGCAAGTTGATGAAACTCGCGCTTGTGTCTTTCTCAAACAGGGACGCATTACAGAAGCAGAAGAAGCAGCGCAAGCGGCAGTGCGTAATCAGGAGAAGACTGGCAGACATGGACTATTGGCAGAGGCTCTGATCACACATGGCCGGGCGTTGGCCCGTCTCAAAAGATACAGTGTGGCGCTTTTTGCTTTTCGACGCGCCTTCGACTTATCAGAACATACGGGCAGTAGTAATCAAGCGGTAGAAGCCGCACTCGCCACGCTGCGAGAGCTTGGCGAACATTTGGCCGTAATCGAAGGCGGGCGACTTCTTCCGAGTCGCGGGTTAAGTGAAGAAAAGCGATCACTGGAACGTGACGTTATCAAGCTCGCTCTAGAGCAGACAAAGGGTAGTGTGACTCTTGCCGCTCGCAGTCTCGGCATCTCATTTCAAGCCTTGACCTACATGCTGGAAACACGGCATCAAGACTTGCTCAAGTATCGGACTCCAGTGCAGCACCGTAAACGGAGAAAGTAACAATGCCCGTAGCAGTTGACCTCAACAACTTGCCGCCATTCCCAAAACGCATACCTGAAAAACTAAAGACCATTAGGGAGCGTCTAGGGTTAACGCCGGATGAGATCGCGCCCAAAGTCGGCGCGAAGACAAGCGCGGAGATTCTTGCTTATGAGAACGACGAAGATGATCTACTCGTGAGTGTGTTGTTCTGATATGCGAAGCTCGCAGACATTCCGGTTGAAAATCTTATTTACGATGATCGATCTGTGGTGGGCCATCGTATGAATTAATGGTATGCCGCTAAAAGGAGAATGATATGACCCTACAATTCGAGGTTTTCAGGTCGAGGGTATCAACTTGGGACAAGCTTTTTGAAGACGCAAGTAGATTCGCAACTGAGATCGGAAAAGCACGGCTTGTGACCATTACGACGAGTGCTGGTCCATCATCGACGACTGGTCGATCTACTCTCCATTACCAGCAGGGTCTTGCGATAAGACCTTGGGTTTGAACTTCCACAATATAGCTAGAAACACACAAGCGGGGATGCTAATCCCAAATCCTACTGGCGCATCAGCCACATTAACAAAAAGCTGATTGAACGCAAGAAACCTTACTTCGAAGCCAAAGACAGGCTGAAGGCTATTGGTTAAGATTCCATAAACGTAAGCGTCGAATCCAAAGCTGAACGTGAAGATAAATAGCTGAGACATGTACTTCGGCAATTGAATCGCTTGTACGACGATTGAAGCGACGCGGCCCAATGAATGACCACGCCACAGAGCAATGCCAGCAAACAAACTGATTACATAGACCACCAAAGCGATGGCTGTAAACAGTCGTGGACGATTGATGGGCGTAGTAAGGAATTCCCACATGACGGACGCAATTCCGCTAATGCCTCCGATAATTTCGAGAACGGAAATGATCCGAATCCAAATATTCGACATCTGAGTTAAGTCAGGCGAAGCGCCCAAACTACGAGTATCTGATTTCCTAACAGGCTTAAAGCTCCATGACAGCATAGCGACTTCCCGGCATGGAGGTGATCATAGCCTGCCCAATCTTCTGTAGTTCCACGTTAGCGCCCGCATCAACGGTGCTCCGGTTCTCAATTACTAGCGTTTGAGCAGGATCAATATACCCGCGACAATGCCAAGCACGGCTAGTCCAGTAATAACCGTGGAAGAGATCCTGATGCTGAGCAAGGGCAACAGTCCCGTGAGAATCAACCAGATACCAAGCAAAAGCATTCCCAGATTTCTGCCTGCCAAACTACTTGTTAATGTCATGCTTTTCTCCCTTTGGATGCTTTTGGACGCGAGGAACGAGGCGGCTTATATCACAAGGCGAGACAGTTTAGGAATAGTGAGGCTCCCAGGTTTACTTTGCAACGTTCACTTGCTGCCCTCCGCTGGCCGCTATATTGAATTGCAAAGCTGGAGTGTTGCGTGAGAGCTTTCGAACACGAGCCAGAGTTTCGCAAGCTCGTGTAAAACGTCGCTGAGCGGCACTCAACCTTTTTTCCCAAAAGATTCCAAGTGTTAGCGTGATCGACTGTTTCATCACATGCGAATACTGCAACTCAACGATACTCAGTTGCATCCATCGGACCCAACCTTTTTCACTCCGGTTATGTTTGACGCTGACGTGAAGCTCGTTAGCTGGCGAGTGGACTTCCCGGCATAGGGGGTTGATCTATCAGTCTCTCAGTGCGGGAATTGCTCGTGCGATCAAGTCAGGCTCGCTCTCAGTTGCGCGATCCTCTCCTCGATCTCGCTATGCAGTTGCTTGATGTCGATGTTAAGTCTATCGCGATAGATCGGGCGGTGGGCCTTGAGGTAAAAAAAAGCCGCGAGTGTGTTGCCGCCGAGAGCCTGCTGGTAGATCGTGCTTTCAACAGCGTCAACGGCGTTCTCGTGGGCCTCATCCCACAGACACGCAAACTCGTGATCATCCTGCCGCCAGCGATAGGCAGTATTGCGCGAGACTCCCGCAGCTTGCGCAGCGTGCAAGACTGTGCCTTGAGCCGCTAGAGTCTCAATGAATCTCTTTTTCATAGTGTCACGTTTGTCACGCATCAGGAGTGAATAATTTCAGATTTCGAATGTTTGTGAAAGGCGAAAACTTACGTTAACCTGCAAATAGGGTCATCACCTATGAGTCAACAGAACCCTTCTGAGCACATATCTGCGAGCCTCCGAAAAGTATTGAACTCACATGGGCATGGCTTCCACTACGCTGTAATTGAGAGAGCAGCACAACTCTCGTCCGAGCGTCGGTCGCAATGGATTTTTGAAGGATCAGAATTTCCGATTTCAGTTCGCGGTCAAACAACACATGTGGATTTTATTTTAACAACTCGAACCGGCCGAACGCTTATTGTCGCCGAATGTAAACGGGCAGATCCCGCGTTAAGCGTCTGGTGCTTTGCTCGCAATCCTTACACATGGCGTGATCCGTATGAACACGAAGTCGTTTTCGAGCGTGTTATGCGCGGTTCTGAGTCCACTAATGCCGTTTGCAAATCGATTATTACCTACAGTCATGACAAATCAGTTTATCACTTGGGTTTCCAACTGAAAACGAACCAAAAGGGAGGGGGCAACGGACAAAGACATTCTGCTATAAACGAAGCCGTCACGCAGGTCTTACGAAGTACCAGCGGCATCATGAACTACTTGAACGGTGATGCTGATCTTCTGAAAGAGTCGAGGGGAATGGCGACAGTTATACCAGTCATATTTACCACTGCGCACTTATGGACCACGGATGTTGATCTTGGAAAGGCAGATTTAGAGTCTGGAAACGTAGATTTGGAGGCTGTTAAAGCGCAGAAGGTAGATTGGATTTGGTTTACCCACAATCGGTCGCCGGTGTTGAGTCCAGAGCTGCCAATATTAAAGCCGGAAGTATCCAGTCATTTGCGTAGCACCAACCGCTTCTCTGATGCGTTGCGGCATGAATTTGCCAGATCCATAGCAATTGTTAGCACAACCGGAATAGATAGCTTCCTGTGCTGGGATGTTGAGCACTGGCTTCGCTGATTTTGCCATTAGTGAATGTGACGCGCGCGTCACGGTAAGCAAACGTAACCTCCTTTTTTGTTTTTTGACTCGCGGATCGGACGGACTTGCCCGCGAATTCTCACCGTAGAAGATCAACTCCCGGCATGGGGGGGGGCGAATGTAACCTTGTCTTTTTATACAGTCACATCGTCATATTCTGCGCCTGCAATGGACCACATTTTTTTGTGACATGCTTTGTGACACAACCCAAGTCAGAACGCACAGAATTGCATACAAAGCCACTAGGTTTCATTCTGGCTAATTACCAGTTGAAGTCATTGAGAAGTAAGAAGTTGCATGCTACTTAGTGCTACTGAGTGGCAAGGCGAGGTTACTTCTGTTAACCGAAGGGTTGTAGGTTCGAGTCCTACCTGCGGAAGCATTGGCAGAGAGCAGAGAAGAATAAGACAAGTTTGGTGAGGACAGAATATTGAGGAACAGGCTCTTGAAAGAACGCCCGATATGGTCTGCCTTTTGCTCTGCTTTCTCTGGCAGAGTGTAATAGATTCTGCCGTGTTCTTCCTGACTCCTACTGCATAAGGAAGCTCACATGATAGCCTTACCATGTACACGCGGCTTCTCTGCGGGTAACTGGCAAATATTTCTAGCTAACAGCAACCTGAATACGGCCCGCTGATTGGCGTGTACATGGCGGATGTGCTTTAGGGCGGGTAGACAGCAGGTCTTTTTGGGAAGCCGGTTTTATACGGAACCGGATAAGACAGCGAGGCGGTAGTTCAAGACGGCCCAAGTGCAATGAATAAATAGAATTAGTGGAATGGAACTGCTCATTTTATGCGGAAGAGAAACGAAGGGCTAACACCGCATTCCGATTTTATCCAGATCAGATATACATAGTTAGGCGTGACAAATGCCCAGTTCTGAAATGCAGTGCCACGTCCACGGGAAGCAGCAGCAAACATTTGTGTGCCAGCACATTGCTGTTGGGTTGCAAGAGAAGCGCAGAGTCGGTTTTTTCTGGACTCAGTTTGATCCAGACAACCCTCGACCAGATGCATGGTGCGCGGAGTGTGAAGATCGCGTTAGGAAGACTGGTGGTGAATGGGAAGTGGATGCCCTGGAACATCTCAAGGCAAAGCTGTTATGTGGCGCGTGCTACGACGCCGCTAAGATCTTTCATATGGGCGGGGACCCATGGTCCTAGTGCCGCTTCGACAGGTTAGAGAAAGACGGGGAAACGCATGAGCCAAGTAATGGAAGACTGCGTTGGCGCTTATGGTGCGTTCGCCCCAGCGTGGGGACGTGTCACGCCTAACCAGTCGTTGCAGCCGACGTCCGGCTCGTCGCTTCGCTCCTCACCGGCCGCGGCTGAACTGCACCGTTAGGCCACACTACGCGCACGCCGATGAGTTCACCCCATGTTTACGACAAGGCCAAATATCACCACGAGACAATTGAGCAGCACGGACTCTCCGAGGAGCACGCTGCCAATCACACGGTCGTGTTTCTTCGTTGGCTTATCGAGCGGCAGATGATGAGCGACTTTTTTGAGCAGGAGGCAGCGGACATCCTCCGACGATTTCGAGCCGGAGAGGTTTCCATTCACCAGGTTTATGGTTGGTGGGATGGCTGTCTCGTTGACGACATGCTCTCGGAGGAGGGGAACGCGTTTGCGATGCACTACTTTGATTTCCAGCGCGGTCGTTACATCCCCGACTACATCGAGACTTTGCAGGGCCGCCTGCCGTCAGAGTTTCACGTTGTTTACACTGAGGACAGTTACCAGAAGATGCGGCAGGTCATTGACCGCCGTTACGACGAATGGAAGACACCCAAGAAAAAAGGATGGTGGCCGTTTTGACCGTGTGGTCTAACCATACGCTGCAGCGAACCCGGCCATCGCATCACTGTTGCAATCCACGCGTCCCGTGGGCCGGGTCGCTGAGCTTGGGTCGTTAGGCCTCACCAGAACGACCGTGGACCGCCCATGCTGCAAAACAGCCAGAACATCGGGTTTGTCCCAGGAATACCCAAGAGCGCAGACTCTCGGTCTGAGGCAACAGGTGAATTTATGAAACTGATAGATCTGATCACGTTCTTTCGCCAAGGCGGGACCTTCGAGGGCTTCTGTAGAGCGCAAGGACTAGACGAGGACTCTGAAGTCATCGAGATTTATGCGCAGGAGCCTGTTGGTTTGGAGTCGGAGCTTGGCTTTTTCCCTATAGAGGAGACTGAGGGCCAGGTTGAGTTCCAGTCGAAAGGCTTGCGCTATCACAATCTCTTCGACTTCTTCTACTTCTTGGATGTAATCGAAGGCATCAGAGATTGCGATGAGCCGATCGATTCAGAGCTTGCTCAGAGGCTCTTCACATATGCGATGACAGACGCCTAACTCCTGTACTGATATGCGCCGCAAATGCAGCAGGGCGCACAAATGCCTAGCTCGTCATTCACCAAGCCCCAATGAAGATCACCGATGGGCGCACACAGTGATGCCTAACCCTTCCATCGAGGGGACGTCCCCAAGCGGGCTTCGCCCACTTGCGGCCGCCCTCATGTCAAACGTTAGGCATCGGGAACACATGCGAGCCACGCCTGAACAGTCGCATGAAATGCTCACCTACTGTTTGAGCTTTGCCCGCACCATGCTCGAAGACTCTGGTGACTTCTATCCCTTTGGTGCAACTCTTTCGCCAGAGGGCGTTGTGGCCGTTGTGGGTGGATACAACGGCGATGAGCACCCTGTTCCCACAGAGATCTACAAGCTCCTTAGCGAGGCCATTCTCAGTGGAGCGGCACGCCACGAGCAATTCTTTATATTCAGGACGAATCGGGCCTTAGTTGAGCTTGTAAGTCGCTGTACGCCTGACACGCATCGTGCATCTCCTTACCTGGTTCGTGCGGATGGTATTTGAGAAAGCGACGCCACTGTGGCGGTATGCCAGGTACTAATGTGCGATGTCGTCTGTCTTCCCGTGCTGCACAATCTGCCTTTTCCTAGTATTATTGTGCACTCGCTGATCCTCAGGATCACTCATTTGGCTTCACTTCACCAGAGCGACCTCGGCCCGGCTGCGTCGGAGGACGAGATGCAATTGACAAAATCTACTGACCGAAAGATCGCAGGCGTATGTGGTGGTATCGCAGAGTGGTTAGGTTGGTCAGCAGCGAGCATACGGGCATTATTCGTGATTGTGTCTGTATTCTTCTGGGAATCGGAGGGGTTCTACTCTACGCTCTCCTGGCTTGGACAATGCCACCACCTCGTAACTTTAATCTCGAAGATTTCCGAGCGCAGTGACATCCCATTCGGAGACAGAGTCAATGTCTAAAGCAATTGAGAAGATTGAGATGGCTGGAGGTTTGGCTCTTATCGGTGGGCTCGTGGCGGATTTGTTGGATTGATTGCAGCGTTGGTTTCCTTTTTTACCTCAATCTACTTGGGGCCGGTGCTTGTCTCGCCGCAGCAGGAATCTCATTCGGCCTCGTGGCAAATGCGATATGGCGAAATTAGATCTCTTGAAGTGCCGACAGATCGCACCGAAGCTCGCTGGATGAAAGCCCCTGATGAACTGAAGTTTAGAACGATCAATGCGTCAAACGTATTCGACTCCGCTTCGCTCATCGTGGATGGTCATGTAATGAATCTGATGCGTGAGATCGTGCTTGCTTCCGAATCGTTTAAAGGACAGCAAGTGTTCGTGGTGAAGCATACCAATCTAGGACTCCAGGCAATTATGAAGACGATTCACTTGCAACGTTCCGCCCAAGTAAGAAGAAATTCTTGACTAGGATACTCCTGGCAACTGTGGGAAGACTTTACATTTCCGTCGTTGCCGTCAAAGGAAGTTGCGAAGATTGTCCACTGTGGGCTATCGCGGTTACATGTTGCACTCTTAAATGCTGACGCGCCAGTCTCGCGACTCGGAGCGACTGGCAGATTTAGGGCGCTTCTCGCAACTGCTGGAAGAAACTGAGCACTTCTGTGGTTGTGGTCAAGAGAAAGTTGCGAAGATTGTCCAGTGTGGGGAGCACTTATTGCTTACTAATTTTCAATAAAGAGGCCACCGCGAAGGTGGCCTTTAGTTTTCTCGTTACTGTGATCAGGCAGCTTCGTTTCACAGCTCTCATGTTCGACCCCTTCCGCTCCACAAAATTTTCAACGGGTTAGCGCAGGTTGAAGAGACCGTCGCTTTTCGCTTGCGACAAATGTTGTTGCCGATACTCTGACAATACAACAATCGCTCCACGCTTCCCTTGATCCGCGGCATGAATGTAACGCATAGTGCGACAATCGAGGCGGTCCATCAACGCTTCAAGCTTCACTACAAAAGGAGACCTCTCAATGAAGAACGAGAAAAGTTACAGAAACATCTTGTTTGTTGCGTTGGCCCTCGCTTCAGGAGCCATTACCGCAAGCTTTCTGACCATAAGTACCACTGTTGTAGGTGCACCACCAACATCACTATCTTCTGTTGCACACGATTCCACCTTAACAGGCAACGGAACAACTACCTCGCCCCTGGGCATAGCTACTGGCCAAGTAGTAAGGAGTCTCACTGGCCTGACTGACAATATTACATTAGCAGGAAGTTCAAACATCACGATTACACCATCTGGCAATACGTTGACGATTGCTTCCACCTCCCCACCACAGGGTTTTGTCAATCCATTGCGGGTTGCAACTCTGCAATGGTACGACGCGAACCAAACTGGCATGAACTTTCCTGTGGGTCCATTCGCATTTGGAATAGCATTTGATGGTGCAAACATTTGGGCAGCGAGCTACGGAAATAATACTCTCACGAAATTACGTGCAACTGATGGAACAAACTTGGGTACATTTAATGTGGGAGACAATCCGAAGGGCATAGCCTTTGATGGCGCAAACATTTGGGTCGCGAGCTACGGGAATAATACTCTAACCAAGTTGCGTGCAACCGATGGAGTGATTCTCGGTACATTCGGTATAGGAGGCAACCCATGGGGTGTAGCCTTTGATGGGGCAAATGTCTGGGTGACACAAACTAGCATTAACTCCGTAACGAAGTTGCGCGCAACGGATGGAGCCATTCTGGGCACATTCGTTGTTGGGAGCGGCCCCGAAAGTGTAGCCTTTGATGGAGCCAACCTTTGGGTAGTAAACCATGGGAATAACACTCTCACGAAATTGCGTGCAACTGATGGAACAAACCTAGGCACGTTTAATGCGGAATGCGCCCCATCAGACTTAGCCTTTGACGGAACCAACATCTGGGTAACAAATGGTTGTTCTAACAACGTCATCAAATTGCGTGCAAGTGATGGGGCAAACATAGGTACGTTCAATGTTGGAGGTTCCTCGTTTGGAATAGCCTTTGATGGCTCAAGCATCTGGGTGACGCTCCCTAATTCTGATAGTGTTACGAAATTGCGTGCAAGTGATGGAGCAAACATAGGTATATTCAGCGCAGGCAGCCGACCGTTAAAGATAGCCTTTGATGGCACAAATATGTGGGTGGTGAATGGCGAGAATGGTATGTTGACAAAACTATAACCCAACAGAAGCTATCCGGAGACTATGATTCCTTGGGTGGATCCGGGTACGGCAGTTGGTGGTCAAGGAAATTGATTGCGGTAGGACTGCCAGTTACCTGTCGCAATCGCACACATCGTTTCAATGATATAAGCGACGTGTGAGCGAATCCAAACAAACAAACCATCCAAGCTCGGCAGCAGTGGATCAAGCTTTATCAACAAACTCAGAATGCTGGACTCGTCTGTCGTCGCTGCGGCATCTCTCGCCCGACGCTAAGAAAATGGTGGCGCCGCTTTCAGCAACACGGTGAGGAAGGTCTGTTGTCCCACAGCCGGCGACCATCGAACTCACCAAAGCGAAAACTAGATGATCCAAAAGAAGCGTTGATCATGGACCTTCGCCTCAAGCGCAAGCTTGGTCCACAGCTGATCCAGGCGGAGTTGTTACGCCTGCACAATTGCCGGCTCTCAACCTCGACTATTTGGAAAGTTCTCCATCGCAATCATGCCAAGGTCATGCAACGTCGTCGCGACACCAAGCCAAAGCGCTACAGTCGCAAGGTGCCCGGTGAATGCGTGCAGTTAGACACGCGTAAGATTGCTCCTGGTATCTATCAGTACACCGCGGTTGACGATTGCACACGTCTGCGAGTGCTCGGCATTTACCCTCGCCGCACCGCCAGGAATTCTGTCCACTTTCTCGAAGAGCGCCTGCTGCACGAATTTCCCTTTCCAATCCAACGAATTCAGACCGATCGCGGAGGAGAGTTCTTCGGCACTTCGCTCCAGAATGCGTTGCGCCGCCATTGCATCAAGTTTCGGCCTAATCGACCGCGCGCACCGCACCTGAACGGGAAAGTAGAACGCTCGCAACAAACAGATGAAATGGAGTTTGGGTAACTGTTGATCTCACCAGCCCCACACTCTCATCGCAGTTCGAGGAATGGCAATTCTTCTACAATTGGCAACGTCCACATAGCGGGCTGCGCGGACTTACGCCAATGAATCGCTACTGCGAGCTGATTCAAGCAACTCCGCTCCAGGAAGATGCTCATGCGGCGTTCGACGCAAAGCAAGAGCGACATCAAGAACGCGACTATAAGAAGGAACTTCAGTTACGAGCCGCGCGTAGCCTCCGCTGCGGAGGCCGTCAAGAGTCTGCGCTTCGCTCCGATGAACTCCGCGAACTACAAAACAGTTCGCTTCGCTCTTGACTGTCTTCCTCGCTACGGCTCGAGAGTTGATAAGAGCTGCTTGCGCAGCTCAGAAAGCCGGCGCTTTGCGATCCTATGATCGTTATTATCGAACGGTGTGGACCATCAGAATTCAGTGCAGAAAGTTGAAACGATGTCTGCGATGTTCACAGATTAATCCAATCCCCCGAACATATTCAGTTCTGATTTCAATTTGTGACCTGGCCCATCGGGAAATTTTTGTTCTGTCGCTTCGGGTGTTATCTGATGTTTAGGTCCGTTTTCGTCTGTGCCTTCTTTCTTCCAACTTTTCCGTATGCCGCTTTATCTCACTGACCTGCTGCTCGAACCAGTCAAGACCGTCGCTAATTATTAAACCAAGTATGAGATTCAAAGTGTGTCGAAAATCCTGCTCTCCGTCGAACCGCCACCACGTAGGCAGCCGAGCACTCATTTCGTTTTCTTTGTTCCTACAACCTTGCAATTCTGGAATGAGAGATTTCGTTCTACTTTCAGATTGCAAAACGGCGGTAAGGTACTTGTTAGATAGCCATAGTCTTGCTCCAGCGTCTCGATTAAGCAAAAGGACTCGCGGGACTTCCGTAGGAAAATCTTCACCTCTGCTTATAACAGCTTTCGCCTCGTCAAAACCATATTCTATCAAGCAGATCGAGATTCTTTGCGTGGCGCCCCAGTACTTCCGACAAAAGAAATAGTGTCCCTGAGGGGGGTACCAATTTTCTTTATCGGGTTTGAACCCGTGGTACGCTAATTTGGGTAGTATAAGCCGTGTAATGATCTGTTCGTAGTCGATCATCGTTGCACTGTACAGGTCTATACTACACGTTTCAGTCTGGCGACGTTGAGCGTTTCCTCATCTTTGATAAACGATTACCTTGACAACTTGACCGCGTACTTTACCTAATTCATTCCTTACACGTTGAGCCGCTCTCTCACTGTTCACCATTACGTAATAGCCTACGTTGGTAATATCCCTGCCATTGAGGTATCTCCCCCCGTTCTCAAGTTGTTGTCTCACTTGTGTGATTGATTTGTTGGTGCCAGTGAAGACCTCCATGACAATTCCTCGACTTCCATTCTTAGCCTCGGCGATCCAATCCGCCATTTTTGCGTAGGGAGCAAGCGACTCGCCTTTAGAGACAATGAATCGCTTTCTGAGCTGTGCTCCCGCTTCCTCCTCGATTCTAGTCGCTGCGCTTCCACGCCCAAGGCTGATAACGTCGAGCACCATAAAGGCGGCGGCGACCGACATTCCAAAAGCGTCTTTTCTATTCATGGCTCTCGCCATTCGCATAACGTTAAAATCGATTCCCCATGCCTCCCCATATTCGAAGGCAGTCTGAGCGTTATTGGCTACAGCGGTGGTGAATTGTGCCGTAGCTTTATCTGAATCGAGCGAAAGTGGTGAAGGATTTTTTGGTTGTTCGGCTTCTGACTCAGGATCAAGTTGCCGAATGAACCATCTCAACATAATAGTCACCCATTCCTCTGAAATCTGGTGCCCGTCAGGATCTATGAATCGCAATGGGTTGTTCATGACGTAGCAATATTTGTTCAGTG
>Ga0105248_10001790_pt1 | contig 23884 bp, 22 predicted proteins | sample KBSS34metaG_FD_81524 | JGI IMG/M metagenome (GOLD analysis project Ga0105248, IMG submission 81524) | Switchgrass rhizosphere microbial communities from Kellogg Biological Station, Michigan, USA - KBS S3-4 metaG | ecosystem: Host-associated > Plants > Roots > Rhizosphere > Soil | place... | reverse complement strand
CCAAGGTCGGTTATGACGTCACCGTCGTCGAGGCGCGCGCCTTTCCCGGCGGCCGCGCCCAGCCGGCGCGCAAGGGATTCCAGCTCACCGAACTTGGCGGCCAGCCGCAAAACTGCGAGTTCGATGACGGCCTCTATATCAATATCGGCCCATGGCGGATTCCGTATCACCACCATTCCACTCTGCATTATACGAAGCTGTTCGGTGTCCCGCTCGAACTGTTCAACAACGACAATGACGCCAGCTTCATCTATATGGAGAAAGGCAAGGGCCCGCTTGCCGGCAAGCCGGTCCGCAAGCGCGAGATTGCCGCCGACGCCAGTGGCCATACCGCCGAAATCTTCGCCAAGCTGGCCAGGAACGGGGCGCTCGACGGTGAACTGAGCGCGGACGACCGGGAAAAGTTCATCGAGTTCATGGTGGGTTATGGCTATCTGTCCAAAAAGGACCTGCGCTACACAGGGACCGAAGGCCGCGGATTCCTGGTCAGCCCCGGTGCCGGCACGGACCCCGGCCCCGGCAAGCCCTCCATCCCCTACAAGCTGAACGACGTTCTCGACAGCGGCATGGCCAGCTTGCTGCACGGCGTTTCGGAATGGGATCAGCAGCGCACGATGTTTCAGCCCGTGCAGGGCATGGAACAGATACCCAAGGCCATTGCCCGCAACCTGCCACCGGGCACGATCCGCTTCAACACCGAGGTGCAGCGAATCCGGCAGTCGCCCCGGGGCGTGACCGTCGATGTCGTCAGCGACGGCCAGCCGCAGACGCTGGCCGCTGACTGGTGCATCTGCACGATCCCGCTGTCGGTGCTGAAGGGCATCGACAATGGCCTGTCGCCCGCTTTCAAGGCGGCCATGGATAAATGCGCATATGAGCCGGTCGGCAAGATCGGCCTGCAGATGAAGCGCCGCTTCTGGGAAGAAGATCATTCAATCTATGGCGGCCATGTCTTCACCGACAATGCCGATATCGGCAGCATCTCCCTGCCGTCCACCGGCTGGCAGGGCCGGAAGGGCGTTCTGCTGGGTTATTATCAGTTCGGTCCCAACGCCGCGAAGGTCAGTGCGAAATCGCCTGCCAATCGCGCCGCCATGGCCGTCGATTTCGGACAGAAGATATTCCCGGCCTATAAGGAAAGCTTCGAAAGCAGCTTCTCGGTCGCCTGGCATCGCGTGAAATATAATCTGGGCGGCTGGGGCACGTGGAGCGACGAAGCGCGGGCGACCGCCTATCCCGTCCTCACCGAACCCGATGGCCGCATCTATCTGGCCGGCGAGCATCTGAGCTATATCGGCGGTTGGCAGGCGGGCGCATTTGAATCGGCCTGGCAGCAGGTCGAACGCCTCCACGCACGGGCGATGAAGGGATAGGGGCGATGCGGTCGCTTTTGCTTTTCGCATCGACGGCCGCAGCGCTGGTCGCGGTGGTCGCCTCCGCCCAGAGCCCCGAAGCGCCCGACCCGCAAAAGACCTTCATCGACAATTGTTCAGCCTGCCATCAGGAAGATGGCAGGGGCATTGCAGGTGCCTTCCCGGCGCTTGCCGGCGACAAATTCGTCATCGGGCCGCCGACGGCGCCGATCGGAGTTGTCCTGCAGGGTCGTGCCGGCATGCCCACCTTTCAGGCTGACCTCACCGACGGGCAGATCGCCGCCGCGCTCACCTATGTCCGGTCGGCCTGGGGCAATAAGGCGCCTGCCGTCACACCCGATCAGGTAAAGGCACTGCGCACGGGCGATGCGCCTTTACCTGACAAACGCCCCATGCAAGCCCATTGAAAACGAGGAGAAGCGACATGAACAAGCTGATCACCGCATTCGCCACCGCCGCCTGCTTCGCCGCATCGTCCGTATCCGCCGCCGGCATCGAGCGCATGACCTCCCCCGCCGGATCGCCATCGCCGATCCTGCGGGGCGCACTGGTGCCCGCCGGCAGCGACCTGCTGTTTCTTTCTGGCCAGCTCGCCGTGCCGATTGTCCCCGGCAAGACCGACAGCATCGAAGCCTATGGCGACACCAAGACCCAGACGATCAGCACGCTCAGCAAGATCAAGGCGCTGCTGGCCGAAAAGGGCTTCACCCTCTCGGACGTCTTCAAGATGACGGTCTTCGTCGTCGCCGATCCCAAGCTCGGCAAGATGGATTTCATGGGCATGAACGAAGGCTTCAAACAGTTTTTCGGCACCGCCGAAAACCCCAATACCGTCGCCCGGTCCGCTGTCCAGGTCGCGGCGCTGGCCGGCCCGAACTTCCTCGTCGAAATCGAGGTCATCGCGGCCAAAGCGAAGAAGTAACGCCTTTTCTCCGCTCCCTTTTAGGGAGGGGATCAAGGTTCACGCGCGGGGCGCTCGCTCCGCTCGCGACCCCCCAACCCCTCCCTTGAAAGGGAGGGGCATAAAATCTCAAACGATCTCGACCATGTCGCCCGGTGCCAGCTGCGCCACCAGCACCGCCAGCCGCTCGGCCGGAATGGCCAAGCAGCCCTCGGTCGGCTTGTCGCCTGCGCTGCAATGCAGGAAGATCGCGCTGCCCGCGCCCGGAACGGGTGGCGCATCATTATGACCCAGCACGACGATGATGTCGTACAATCCATCGTCGCGCACCAGGCGCTCGGCCGAAAACCCATAGGGGTGCCGCACCGGCCGGTTATAGGCCGGGTCCGCCGGATCGTCCGACCAGCCATCGTCATCGCCGATCCAGCGCCACGGCAGCGTCGTGCCCGGCGGCGGCATACTGCGGCCGGGCCGGAACAGCACGCAGCGGACCGGCCAGGCGCCCAGCGGCGTCATGCCGTCGCCTTCCCGCTTGGCGTCGGCGGCGCAGGCTCCGGACCGGCCGATCGTGCAGGCGATCGCAGCGCCATCCGGCCCCGTCAACGTGCGGGCCGCGCTGTCGACGCGGACGAGGGTCACAATGCGTGGCCGGTGCGGTCGCGCTTGGTTTCGAGATAAGCGAGGTTGTGCGGGTTTGCGCCCATCCTGTGCGGCACGCGTTCGGTGACCGCGATGCCCGCCTCGGCCAGCCCATCGACCTTGTTGGGATTGTTGGTCATTAGCCGGATCCGTGACTGGCCGAGCAGCGCCAGCATGCGCGCCGCCACCCGGAAATCACGCGCGTCGATCGCGAAGCCCAGCCGCACATTGGCGTCGACCGTATCGAAGCCCTGATCCTGGAGCGCATAAGCGCGCAGCTTGTTGATCAGGCCGATGCCGCGCCCTTCCTGCCGCAGATAGAGCAATATGCCCCAGTTCGCTTCGGTCATCGCGTGCAGGGCGCCCGCCAGCTGAGGTCCGCAATCGCATTTGAGCGATCCGAGCACGTCGCCGGTCAGGCACTCGCTGTGCAGTCGTACCAGCGGTGGTGTGCCGTCCGGCGTGCCAATGATCAGGGCGACATGTTCGGCGGCGTCGGCGGCATGCCGGAACGCGACGATCTCCGCCTTATCGCTCACCGCCACCGGCAACCGCGCGCGCGCCGCGATCACCAGATGCGCGGGATCCTCATAGGCATCGAGGCCGGCTGCGCTCACGCTCGCCTCGGCATCGCCATCGGCGCGAACGAACAGGGCCGGCAGCAGACCCGCGAGCCGCGCCAGTCGCAGCGCCGCCACGGCGGCTTCGGGCGATCCGATCGACTTGGCGCGGAACGGCCCCTTCAACGGGGTCGCCAGATCCCGCACCGGATCGGCGAGCGCGATCGCCATCGGCAAATCGAGCCACGGCACGCGCTCCACCAGCGCCGGGCAGGTCGGGCTCGCCGCCTCGCGCTGATTCGCCAGATGCAGTGTCGCCGCGCGGGCGGCGGACAGCAGCACGTCGGCGGGCAGCTCTCCGTCAAAATCGGCCAGCGTGGCGTCGGTTGCGGTTTCGATCGCCAGCACGACGATCCTGGCGTCGCCGGCCTCGATCGCCACCGGCCAGCCGCGCTTGAGCGCATCGATCGCGCGCGCCGCAGACCGTGCGCTCACACCGAAAATTCCGTGATCAGCGGAACATGGTCCGACGGCTTGATCCACGACCGGCACGGTTCGCAGACCCGGTGCGCGGTCGCCATCTTCGCAACCGAGGGACTGGCCCACATATGATCGAGCCGGCGGCCGCGATCATTGGCCGTCCAGTCGGCCGCGCGGTAGCTCCACCAGGTGTGCAGCCGCTGCGGCGCCGGATAGAAATGGCGGCCGAGATCGACCCAGTCATGGCTTGCCTGCAGACGGTTCAGCGTCTCTACCTCGATCGGCGTATGGCTTACCACATCGAGCAGCTGCTTGTGGCTCCAGACATCGCATTCGAGCGGAGCGATGTTGAAATCGCCGACGATCAGGGTCGGCTCCTTCAACTCTTCCGACCAGCGGATCATCCGTTCGAGGAAATCGAGCTTTTGCCCGAATTTCGGGTTTACCGTGCGATCGGGAACGTCGCCCCCTGCGGGCACATAGACATTTTCGAGGCGGATCCCGCAATCGAGCCGCACACCGATATGCCGCGCCTCGCCATTGTCCTGCCAGTCATGCTTGCCATGATCGTGCAGCGGCAGCCTGCTGATGATCGCGACGCCATGATGCATCGGCTGCCCGTTCAACACCTGATGATCATAACCGAGCTTATGGAACATCGCCGGCGGAAAGGTGTCGTCCTTCACCTTGGTTTCCTGCAGGCACAATATGTCCGGCTGCTCCTCCTCTAGGAAGCGCCGTACGATATCGATCCGCGCGCGCACCGAATTGATGTTCCAGGAAGCGATCTTGAGATTGGGCATGGCCCGCGATGTAGCGATGCGGCGGTGCGAATGCCAGTGGCCGCTTCTCCCTCGCCCCCTTTAGGGGAAGAGGGCTTTACCGTCATCTTTCCCCCCGCTACCCACAACCCATGACTCCGCACCCCGAGCAGCAATATCTCGACGCCATGCGGCGCGCCTGGGAAGAGGGCGACGAGCGCGTCGACCGCACCGGCGTCGGCACGCGATCGACGTTCGGCGTCACGATGCGCTTCGACCTGTCCGACGGCACGATCCCGTTAATCACCACCAAGCGGATATATTGGAAAAGCGCGGTCAAGGAGCTGATCTGGTTCCTGTCGGGCGACACCAACATCCGCGCCCTTGTGTCGCAGGGCGTGCATATCTGGACCGACTGGCCGCTCGATAAATACGTACGCGCGACGGGCGAGACGATCGATCGCGACGGCTTCGAAAAGCGCATCATCGACGATGCCGATTTCGCCGCGACTTGGGGCGATCTCGGCCCGGTCTATGGCAAGCAATGGGTCGACTGGCCGCGCTATACGCCGATTGGCGACGGGCTGTTCCGGCAGGAGGAACAGGGCTTCAACCAGATCGCCGAGCTCGTCCAGGCGATCCGCACCAACCCCACGTCGCGGCGGCTGATCTTCACGGGCTGGAACGTTGCGGAGCTGTCCGGCATGGCGCTCCCGCCCTGCCACATGACCTATCAATATCATGTCGCGAACGGGCGGTTGTCCGGCATCCTCTATCAGCGCTCCTGCGATCTCGGGCTGGGCTTCCCGTTCAACATTTTCGAGGCGGCGGTGCTGCTCCGGATGCTCGCGCAGCAGACGGGACTGGAACCGGGCGAAATCGTGTGGATGGGCGCGGACGTCCATGTCTATGCGAATCACGGCCATCTGGTGGTGGAACAGCTGTTGCGCGAACCGCGCGATTTTCCGAAACTGGCTTTCACGCGGAGGCCCGACAGCATCTTCGATTACCGGCTCGAGGATTTCGCGGTCACGGGTTACGACCCGCATCCGCATATCGCCGCGCCGGTGGCGGTTTAAGGGTGACCTTCTCCCTTCTTCGTCATCCCAGCGAAGGCTGGGATCCCTCCAAGCCCTCCACAAGGGATTGTCCGGGAGGGACCCCAGCCTTCGCTGGGATGACGGTGTAGGTTTATGGGCGAAGGCCCCCAGATCGTCTTCGTCCTCGCCCGCGCCGCCAACGGCGTGATCGGGCGCGATGGCGGCATGCCCTGGCATCTGCCCGCCGACCTCAGGCACTTCAAGGCGCTGACCAAAGGCCATCCCATGCTGATGGGCCGCAAGACCTTCGAGACATTGCCCGGCCTGCTCCCCGGCCGCCGCCATATCGTGCTCACGCGGGACCGGGACTGGCGGGCCGAAGGGGCAGAGGTCGTCCACGATATCGAAAGCGCAATCTCCGCCGCCAATGCCCCGATCCTGTCCATCGTCGGCGGGGCCGAAATCTACGCGCTGGCCTTGCCTTATGCCGATCGGATCGAACTGACCGAGATCGACGCGACCCCCGACGGCGACACGGTGGTCCCGCCCTTCGATCCCGCCATCTGGGCCGAAACCGCGCGCGCGGATCATCCCGCCGCCGACGCCCAACCCGCCTTCAGCTTCGTGACGCTGGGCCGCCGGAATTGACGGCGGATTGCGCGCGGACCCGCAGCTTCCTATACGCCCCGCCATGGAACGGCTGACCAGCGATCAGCCCGTTCCCGACGCATTGCGCGGGGGCGTGGTCGCATTGGGCAATTTTGACGGTTTTCACCGCGGGCATCAGGCCGTGGTCGGCGCCGCTATGGCCAAGGGCCGCGCGAGCGGACGGCCGGTGCTCGTCGCCAGTTTCGATCCGCACCCGGTGCGCTATTTCAAGCCCGACACGCCGCCCTTCCGGCTGACCACGCTCGATCAGCGCGCAGCCCTGTTTGCCGAAGCCGGCGCCGATGCAATGCTGGTGTTCAACTTCAATCAGATGCTCGCCAATGTTTCGGCCGAGGCGTTCGTCACCGACTGGCTGATCGGTCGGACCGGCGCGACCCATGTCGTCACCGGCGAGGATTTCACCTTCGGCAAGGGCCGGCAGGGCAATATCGCGGTACTGGCGGAGATCGGCGCGCGCCACGGCCTGACCTGCGAAGCGATCGGTCAGATTTCCGACGCGGGCGGCCCGATCTCGTCGAGCCGGATCCGCGACGCGCTGATCGACGGCGACTGCGAGGAAGCCGCGCGCCTGCTCACCCGCCCCTATCGTATCGCCGGCATCGTCCAGCATGGCGACAAATTGGGCCGGACGATCGGCTTTCCGACCGCCAATATCGACATGGGCAACTATCTGCGCCCGCGCTACGGCATCTATGCCGTGCGCGTCCGCCTGCCCGATGGCCGGCTGGTCGACGGCGCCGCCAATCTCGGCATCCGTCCGACCTTCGATCCGCCGAAGGAATTGCTGGAGGCCTATCTCTTCGATTTTTCGGAGAGCCTCTACGGCGAGCAGGTCGAGGTCGAGCTGATCTCCTTCCTGCGGGCGGAAGCGAAATTCGACAGCCTCGACGCGCTCACCGCCCAGATGGACGCCGATTGCGCCGAAGCCCGCGTCCGACTAGAGCACAGCCCAGCTTAACCCGCCCGGATCCCGTGTTCGGGCCTTATATGAACGAGTCCATGTCCGACACGCCCGCCACGCCCGCTCAGGATTACCGCGACACGGTGTTCCTGCCGAAGACCGATTTCCCGATGAAGGCCGGCCTTGCCGCCAAGGAACCGGCTATTCTCGCGAAGTGGGCGGCGGACGACCTGTACGGCACCCTGCGCAAGACCCGCGCCGGCCGCGAACGCTTCATCCTGCACGACGGCCCGCCTTATGCGAATGGCGACATCCACATGGGCCATGCGATGAACAAGGTGCTGAAGGACATCATCGTCCGATCGCAGACCCTGCTCGGCAAGGACGCGCCTTATGTGCCGGGCTGGGATTGCCATGGCCTGCCGATCGAATGGAAGGTCGAGGAAGCCTATCGTGCGAAGAAACTGAACAAGGACGAGGTCGACCCCGTCCTGTTCCGCGCCGAATGCCGCGCCTATGCCGAAAAATGGGTGACCGTGCAGCGCGACCAGTTCAAGCGCCTGGGCGTCATGGGCGACTGGGACGATCCCTATCTGACGATGAAATATGAGGCCGAGGCCGCGATCGTCGGCGAACTGCTCGCCTTCGCCGAAAGCGGCCAGCTCTATCGCGGCGCCAAGCCGGTGATGTGGTCGCCGGTGGAGAAGACCGCGCTCGCCGAGGCCGAAGTCGAATATGAGGATATCGTCTCGACGCAGATCGATGTGGCGTTCGAGATCGTCGAATGTCCCAAGATGCCCGAATTGGTAGGCAAATTCGCTTCGATCTGGACAACCACGCCCTGGACGATCCCGGTCAATCAAGCGCTCGCTTACGGTCCCGACGTTAATTACACTCTATTGCGGTTCCAAGGACGGGAGTTCTTGGTCGCAGAAGATCTTTTGTCATCTTTTTGGGCGCGCATCGATTCTCAAAAAGACGCTGACTCGCAAATTGCCGACGGGCTATCGGGTGTCCACATGTTGGGATCCGTGTTGGAAGAGGCTATCGCCCGCCACCCCCTGCTCGCCAAGGGCGGCTTCTTCGCGAAGCCCCGTCCGTTCCGCGCCGGCAACTTCGTCACCACCGATGCGGGTACCGGCCTCGTCCATATGGCGCCCGATCATGGCGAGGACGATTTCCTGCTGTGCAAGGCGAACGGGATCGAGCCGGTGTTCGCGGTCGAGAATGACGGCAGATATCGCGCCGACTGGGCCTGGATGGGCGGCCAGGGCAGCGTGATCGCGCCCAAGCTCAACGCGCCCGACGGCCCGATCTGTTCGGATCTGCGCGAGGTCGGCGGTCTGCTCGCGGCGAGCGCGGATTACAAGCATAGCTATCCGCATAGCTGGCGCTCCAAGGCCAAGGTGATCTTCCGCTGCACGCCGCAGTGGTTCATTCCGATGGATCGCAGCGCGACCGAAAAGCCCTCTCCCCCTTCAGGGGGAGAGGGTTGGGAGAGGGGGAGCCCGGCTGAAACCAGCGCCACCTCCGCCTCCAGCGTGCCCCCTCTCCCCAACCCCTCTCCCCCTGAAGGGGGCGAGGGGCTTTCGAACAACCCCACTCTCCGCGGCATCGCGCTGGACGCCATCGCCAACACCCGCTGGGTGCCGGCCAAGGCGCAGAACCGGATCACCGCGATGGTGGAGGGGCGGCCGGACTGGGTGATCAGCCGACAGCGCGCGTGGGGCGTGCCGATCGCGCTCTATGTCAATCGCAAGAGCGGCGACTATCTACGCGATCCGGCCGTCAATGCGCGGATCAAGGCGGCGTTCGAAACGGGCGGCGCCGATGCGTGGTTCACCGCCGATCACCAGCAATTGCTCGGTCCCGACTATGCCGCCGCCGATTATGAGCCGGTCAACGACATCCTCGACGTCTGGTTCGATTCCGGCTGCACCCATGTGTTCACGGTCGAGGCGCGTTACGGCCAGGGCGTGCGCGCCAACCTGTATCTCGAAGGATCGGACCAGCATCGCGGCTGGTTCCAGTCCTCCTTGCTCGAAAGCTGCGGCACGCGCGGCCGCGCGCCTTATGAAGCGGTGCTCACGCACGGCTTCGCGCTCGACGGGCAGGGCCGCAAGATGTCCAAATCGCAGGGCAATGTCGTCGATCCGCTCAAGATCATCGGCGAAAGCGGCGCCGACATATTGCGCCTGTGGGTCGCGAGCACCGATTATTTCGAGGACGTCCGAATCGGCAAGGAAATCCTCGCCGGCACGTCGGACGCCTATCGCAAGCTGCGCAACACCTTCCGCTACATGCTCGGCGCGCTCGAGGGCTTTACCGATGCGGAGAAGCTGCCGGTCGCGGAAATGCCCGAGCTGGAGTTGTACGTGCTCCACAAGCTCGCCGCGCTCGACGCCGAGCTGCGCGATGCGACGGCGGCGTTCGAGTTCAACCGCTATGCGCGCGCGCTCACCGATTTCGCGAATGAGGACCTGTCGGCCTTCTTCTTCGATATCCGCAAGGACAGTCTCTATTGCGATGCGCCCGGCGATCCGAAACGCCGCGCCTGCCGCACCGTGCTCGATATCCTGTTTCACGCGCTGGTGCGCTATGCAGCGCCGATCCTCTGCTTCACGGCCGAAGAAGTATGGGGCACGCGCTTCCCGGATGCGGGCAGCGTGCATCTGCTCGAATGGCCTGAGATCGAGGCCGCCTGGGCCAATGACGATCTGCGCATGCGCTGGGAACTGATCCGCGTGCTGCGCACCCGGCTGACTGGCGAAATCGAACCGCTACGCCGCGACAAGATCATCCGGTCGAGCCTCGAATCGAACGTGACCGCGATAAGCTATGATCCCGCCGAGGCGGCGTTGCTGCGATCGGTGGATTTCGCGGAGATCGGGATCGTCGCGCAGGTCGAGGTCGTCGACGGCGATGCGGCGGTGGCCAGGGACGCCGGCGACAGCGTGAGCGCGACCGACCTCGTCCGCTTCGAGGTCAGCAAGACCGAATATGAGAAATGCGGCCGGTGCTGGCGGCATCTGCCCGAGGTCGCCGAGGACGGCGCCCTGTGCGCGCGCTGCGATGCGGTGGTGCATGGCTGAGGGGTTTCGTGCATACCTATCGTCATCCCAGCGAAAGCTGGGATCTCTCTTTTCGTCTACTGTCGAGAGAAGGCAGAGAGATTCCAGCCTTCGCTGGAATGACGGAATAAGGCGGCGCGCATGAAAGCCACCCACCGCCCGCTCGGCATCGCCACCGCGCTTGGCGTCGCCCTGCTCGATCAGCTGTCGAAATGGATCATCGCCGGGCCGATGGCGCTGCCCGAACGGATGCTGGTCCAGGTCACCGGCTTCTTCGATCTGCGCTGGGTCGAGAATTATGGCGTGTCGATGGGCTTCCTCGTCGCGGGCAGCAATCAGGAACGCTGGCTGCTGGTCGCGATGACCGCGGTGATCGCGGTCGCCGTCGCGATCTGGCTATGGCGCGAAAAGGCGCGGATCGATACTTTCGCCTTGGGTCTGGTGCTGGGCGGCGCGATCGGCAATATCGGGGACCGGATGCGGCTGGGCTATGTCGCGGACTTTCTGGACCTGCACATCGGGACGTGGCATCCCTTTTTGGTCTTCAATGTCGCCGACGCGGCGATTACGATTGGTGTATTGCTTCTGGTCCTGCGCGCGCTCCTCGTGCGTGAGGCCAAGGTTCCTGCGGAGAATATCGATGCGGTCTAGTTTCATCCTCGGTTCGACGGCGCTGGTTGCGCTGATGGCGCTTTCGGCCTGCAGCGGCGGCAAAGGCGGCGTGATGGCCGGCCGCGGCGCGCCCGACGAGTTCATGGTGTCCAAGCGGGCACCGTTGACGATCCCGCCCGATTTCGCGCTGACCCCTCCCAAGCCCGGCGCGCCGCGCCCGCAGGAGGCCGATTCGGGCCAGCAGGCGCTCTCCGCGATGTTCGGCGGCCCCGCCAAGCGCAGCGAGACCGAAAACGACGTCATCGGCCTGACCAAGGTCGTCCCCGAACCCGGCATCCGTTCGGACGCGGGCGACACGGCTACGGCGATGGTCGACAAGGGCCAGGCGACCCGCGCGATCTTGGCCGCCGACGCCAGCAACAATGCGGAAGCGACCGTCAGCACCAATTGAGTGCGAACGGAGGAATAAGGAGGCAGCCTCCTCAATCGGGGTTGGTGTTCGGCATCACCAAGGCCCCGCGGTGCTCGAACTAGTCCGCCGCCGCCTGATGACGGCGCTGCCGACGCTGGCGGCGATCGTGATCCTGTCATTCGTGCTGATGCGGATCGCGCCCGGCGGGCCGTTCGACGGCGAACGCGCGATCGATCCGCAGACCCGCGCGGCGCTGATGGCCGCTTATGGCCTGGACCGGCCGCTCCCTGAACAGATCGGCCTGTATCTGCTGCGGCTGGCCCATGGCGATTTCGGGCCGTCTCTGGTCTATCGCGACTTCACCGTCACCGATCTGATCGCGCGCGGCCTGCCGATATCGATGACCCTGGGCGGCTGTGCGCTGGTGCTCGCCTTGGTGCTGGGAACGGGCGGCGGCGTGATCGCCGCGAGCCGGGCCGGGCGGACGATCGATCATGCGTTGATGCTGATCGCGACGATCCTGACCGCGGTCCCCAGCTTCGTCACCGGGCCGCTGCTAGCCCTGGTGTTTGCCTTGTGGGCCGGATGGTTGCCGGTTTCGGGCTGGGGCGATGGCGATCCATCCCACATGATCCTGCCGGTGATCGCACTTGCCTTGCCGGCGACGGGCGCGATTGCGAAGCTGACCCGCGCCGGCCTCGCCACCGCGCTGGCGCAGGACAATGTGCGATCGGCGCGCGCGCGCGGCCTGCGCACGACGACGATCCTGATCCGGCACGCGTTGCGCCCGGCGCTGATCCCCGTCGCATCCTATCTCGGCCCGGCGGCGGCCGGGTTGCTGACCGGCGCGGTGGTGATCGAGACGATCTTCGCGCTGCCGGGCCTTGGCCGTTATTTCGTGCAGGGCGCATTGAACCGCGATTATCCGCTCGTGCTCGGCGTGGTGACGCTCTACGCCGCGCTGATCATCCTGTTCAACCTGCTTGCCGACCTGGCTTATGGCTGGCTCGATCCCCGGGCGCGTGGGTGAGGGTTCCCGTCATCATCATCCTGACGATCGTCACGGCAGCGCTGATCGGGCCGCTTCTGATCGAATGGCATTATGATGCGATCGACTGGAACGCGGTCCGCGCCGCACCCTTGAGCCCCCATCACCTGATGGGCACCGACAGCGTCGGCCGCGATCTGTTCGCGCGCACGCTGGTCGGCACGCGCATCACCCTCGGCATCGCGACGGCGGCCGCGTTGGTGGCGCTGACCATCGGCGTTGCCTGGGGCGCCGTCGCGGGCTGGTGCGGTGGACGGATCGACGAGGCGATGATGCGGATCGTCGATGCGCTCTATGCGCTGCCCTTCATGTTCGTCGTGATCCTGTTGATGGTGACGTTCGGCCGATCGATCGTGCTGGTGTTCGTCGGCATCGGCGCGGTCGAGTGGCTGACGATGGCCAGGGTCGTGCGCGGCCAGATGCTGGTGCTGAAGGATCGCCCCTTCGTGATCGCGGCCGAAGCCGCCGGGGCGACGCCCTTTGCGATCATAATCCGCCACATGCTGCCAAACATCGCCGGCGTCGCGCTCGCTTATCTGCTGCTGACGATCCCGCAGGTGGTGATGATCGAAAGCTTCCTGTCCTTCCTCGGCCTCGGCGTGCAGGAACCGATGACCTCGCTGGGTATCCTGCTGAAGGACGGCGCGGACGACATGGACATAGCCCCGCACGCGCTGATCCTGCCCGGCGCGATATTGGTGATGCTGCTGGTGTGCCTGACGTTGGCGGGCGAGCGGCTCCGCGATCGGATGGCGGCGTGACGATTGTCTTCCAAATCCTCCCCGGCACGGGGAGGGGGACCGCCGAAGGCGGGGGAGCGGCGGCGCAAGGGGAGAGGTTGCCCCTCCACCAAGCTGCGCATGGTCCCCCTCCCCGTTCCGGGGAGGATTTTCCGGTTCCATGAGCACGGTTTTCTCCCTCACCGATCTCGGCGTCAGGATCGACAGCCATACGGTCGTCCACGACATCTCATTCAATGTCTCCGCAGGGCAATGTGTCGCTCTCGTGGGCGCGTCGGGGTCGGGCAAGAGCCAGACCTGCATGGCGCCGTTCGGCCTGTCACCAGGCATAGCGTCCGGTTCGGTGAAGCTGCTGGGGCGCGAGCTGGTCGACATGGGCGAAAACGCTCTTCGCCATATACGCGGACGGGATGTCGGCTTCGTTTTCCAGCAGCCGCTGACCGCGCTGACCCCGCATCTGACGATCGGCCAGCATCTGCGCGAGGCGTGGCGCCAGGCCGGCGCGCCGAAGCCGCGACGGACCGATCTGGCGGCGGCGCTGGAACGGGTCGGGCTCGACCGTGCGGACGAGCGACTGGACCAATATCCGCACCGTCTGTCGGGCGGGCAGCGCCAGCGCGCGCTGATCGCGATGGCCGTCGCGCATCATCCGAAACTGCTGATCGCCGACGAGCCGACCACCGCGCTCGACGCCACGTTGCGCGGCGATATCATGCGCCTGCTGCGCCGACTATGCGACGAGGACGAAATGGCGATGCTGCTCGTCAGCCATGATCTGGCGACGGTCGCCGCTCATGCCGAATATGCGGTCGTGCTACAGGATGGGAGAGTTGAAGAGCAGGGCCCCGCCCGCGAGGTTCTTCGCCATCCCCGGAGCGCTTATACGCAGGCGCTGGTCGCGGCGAGCCCGCGCCTGGCCGAACCGGCGCCGGAGCTTGGCGCGGTCGGAGCACCGTTGCTCGATGCGGAGAACGTGGATGTGTCCTTCAAGCGCCCCGGCTGGCGGAAGGGCGGCTTCCTGGCCGTAGCGGGAACATCGATCATGGTGCGGGCGGGCGAAGCCGTCGCGCTGGTCGGCGGATCGGGATCGGGCAAATCGACGCTGGCGCGGGCCATCGCGCGGCTCGGGCCGATCGACAGGGGAACGGTGCGGTGGCAAGGCGAAGACCTGCCCGCCCGCCGCGCGATGAAGCCGCGCCACCGCGCGCTGATCCAGCCGGTCTTTCAGGATCCGGTCGCCAGCCTGGATCCCAGCTGGCGCGTCCGGGATATCGTCGCCGAGCCGCTCCGCGGTCTGCGGCGGGGGCTGCCGGCGGCGGCGATCGCCGATCGCATCGCGGCCGTCCTCGCCGAGGTCGGATTGGGCGCGGAAATGGCGGACAGGAAGCCCGCCCAACTCTCCGGTGGTCAGGCGCAGCGCGTCGCCATCGCCCGCGCGCTGGTATCCAATCCACAGATGCTGCTGCTGGATGAGGCGACCTCCGCGCTCGACGTGCTTGTGGCCGGGACGATCATCGACCTGCTCGCGCGGTTGCAACGCGATCGCGGCCTCGCCATCCTGATGATCACGCACGACCTGGCGGTGGCGCGACGGCTCTGCCACCGGATCGTCGTGCTCGATCGGGGTCGGGTGGTGGAGGAAGGCCCGACGGAGCAGCTGATCCACGCCCCGCGGCATCCGGTCACGCGCGCGCTGATCGCGGCGAGCCGATAAAGGAAAAGGGGCCGCGGCTTAGCCGCGACCCCTTCAATCCCGCTGAATGATCGTGAGATCAGAAAGCGAAGGTGAGGGCACCGACGACGCCAGCGGTCGCCTGATTGCGGACCTGGCCACCGGCGCTGCCGAGCAGGAAGGCGCCGCGCTTGGCGTTCTTGCTGGTGTCGACATAGGTGACGCTCAGCGTCGCATTCTTGTAGGTGTAGCTGGCGCCGAGGTTCCAGTCATAATAATGATCGAGACCACCGGTCAGGTAGCTGGCGCCCTTGTTGTAACCCAGGTGAGCGAGAACGCTGAACGGGGTCTTGGGGATGGCGCCCGACAGTTCGCCGTAGATGTACAGATTGTCGTCCTTGCCGCCGAGACCAAAGGTCGCGGGACGGGCAACCGCATGCTGCTTCGGCGCATAGTTGACGCCGAACTTCGCGGTGGCCGGGCCGAACGTCGTCTTGACCGACGCGTAAGGCTCGAAGAAGTCGCTATCGACGCCGTTATTGGCGTTGGCATAGACATAATAGAGCAGGCCGCCGTCGAGGGTCACGCCGTCGATGGTCTTGGAGTAGCCGCCGATCAGGTCGAGCTCGTCATTCGCGCCGGCATAGACATATTCGGAGATCGAAGACGTCCAGAAGCTGGCGTAGAAACCCGAGCTGTGCGTCAGCGTGGCGCTGGCCTGCGCCGCAACGCGACGGTCGCTCTGCGAAATGCCGCGGAAGCGGTAGTCGCTGGTCAGCGCTGCCGAACCGGTGATCGTGAAGGCCGGAGCGGCTGCTTCGTCTGCGAAGGCAGGTGCAGCGGCGGCGACAGCAGTAACCAGCGCAAGGGCTGAAAGGCCGATGAAGGACGTGCGCATATATAATCCCCTTTAAAAAATTCGCGATCCGTTCTCCCGCGTCGTCAGCGCCACAACCTCTTTTTCCCCCTTGGGGGCCGGGTCGGGCTTCCTCACGAAGCGGGGCCTATGTGCAGCAGCGCCTTGCAGCGCACAATGCCAATACGAGAACGCGTTGCATCTTCGTTAAGACTGTTGCCAACCCGCAACAGTTTCGTCGCCGATCGGTAGCAATTTCGGACGATAGGCATATGTTTTGGGTTTTCATGTCTAAATAATAGGCATGGATGAACAAAATTTGTGCTGTCGGCGCCGTTTTTATATTGTGGCGGGATCGTGGCATCGACGGTTTTAAAAAATCAAGCGGGTCGTCGGCCTACGCCCCGGCAGAAGCTATGTTATCGAAAAGCCACACGTCTTATCAAAAAACATCTGTAATTACGCTGCACCGCAATGCAATCGTTTCCAACGTTCACGAGTTCATCTCTCGTTCATCGATCGAGGGCGGCGTCGAAACGGAGCAGGCCTTCCGCGAGATCGGCGATCAGATCCTGCGGATCTTCCAGCCCCACCTGCAGGCGGATCATCGGTCCCGATGTCGCCCAGGGCGTAGCCGATCGGATCGATGCCGGATCGACGGGTAGCACCAGGCTTTCATAGCCGCCCCATGAAAAGCCGATCCCGAAATGACGCAGCCCATCGATCAACGCGGCGCGGGCGACGTCATCGCCCCGCGCCAGGACGACGCTGAACAATCCCGACGATCCGCCGAAGTCCCGCTGCCACACCGCATGGCCGGGACATTCCGGCAAGGCGGGGTGCAGCACGCGATCGACCTGCGGCTGCGCCTTCAGCCATGAGGCGATCGCAAGCGCGTTGGCCTGATGCGCCTTCATGCGCACGCCCAGCGTCCGAAGCCCGCGCGATGCGAGATAGGCGTCGTCGGGACTGACGCAATGCCCCAGCGAATGGGTGGTGCGCCGCAGCTTCTCGAAATGATCCGGCCCCGCCGTCGCGGATCCCATCATCACATCCGAATGGCCCACGATATATTTCGTGCAGGCAAGAATGCTGATGTCGACGCCACGCGCGATCGCCGTGAACAGCAGCGGCGTGGCCCAGGTATTATCCAGCAGCGTGACGATCCCGCGCCCCCGCGCGGCCGCACAGATCGCGGGAATGTCCTGCACCTCGAACGTCAGGCTCCCCGGGCTCTCGAGAAAAATCGCGCGCGTCCGATCGGTGAACAGATCCGCGATTCCCGCACCTGCCTGCGGATCATAATAGACGGTCTCGACCCCCATCCGCTTCAAAATGCCATCGCAAAAGGCGCGCGTCGGTTCATAGACGCTATCCACCATCAGCAGCTGGTCGCCGGGTTCGAGCACCGACAGCAAGGCGGTGGTGATTGCGGCCACGCCGGACGGATAGAGCATCGTGCCCGCCGCCCCGGGCTCCATTTCGGTCAGCGCCTCCGCGAGCGCCCATTGGGTCGGCGTGCCGCGCCGGCCATAATAGAGGCCGTCATTGGGCCGCCTGGACGCCGCCCGCAGATCGGCGACGGTGTCGAACAACATCGTCGACGCCCGCCAGACCGGTGGATTGACGACGCCCTGCGTCCATTCCCGGCGACGCCCGGCCGTTACCAGCCGGGTGTCGGGCTTCATCTGGCTGTCGTCATCCTTCACGCCTTACCGATGGCTTTTTCGGTATCCGGCTGCAAGCCCCACTCGCTCCACGACCCGTCATAAAGCGCGATATCGTCCTTGCCGAGCAGCGCCGCGCCGAACAGCAGCACGGATGCCGTCACGCCCGATCCGCAGGTCGTAACCAGAGGCTTCGACCAGTCGATGCCGGACGCATCGAATTCGGCCTTGAGCGCATCGCCGGTCTTGAAGGTACCGTCTTCGTTCAACAGGCGATCATAAGGCAGGTTCTTCGATCCCGGGATATGGCCCGCCGCCAGTCCGCGCGGATCACCTTCCTCGCCCGTGAAGCGCTTTTCGCCACGGGCGTCGAGCACGGCCTCGGCGCCGCTCGCGACATTGGCCTTCATCTGATCGAGATCGCGCACCGCGCCCGGATCGCGCCAGACGGTGAAGTGGCGGTGGCGCAACGTCTGCCTGCCCTGTTCGAGCGGCCGGCCTTCGGACACCCATTTGTGAAGGCCGCCATCGAGGATGGCAACTTCGGCCGCGCCGAACATCCGCAACATCCACCAGGCGCGCGCCGACGTGCGATGCGGCGCATTGTCGTACAGTACGATCCGGCTGCCGTCGCCGAGACCCAGCGATTGCATGCGGCTGGCGAATTTTTCGGCCGGAGGGATCATGCCGGGCAGCGGGCTGTTATCGTCCTTCAGATTGGCGAGATCCATGTAGATCGCACCCGGAATATGGCCGGCCTCATACTCCGCCTGCGCATCGCGCGACGGATCGAGCGCGAAATAGGTCGCGTCGACCACGCGCAGGTCATTGGCGCCCAGCTCATTTGCGAGCCACTCGGTCGAGACCAGCAATTCCATATTCACCTCCTGATAATGGCCAACACCCTTCCAACGCGGAGGGCCAGTTCACTCAATTCCCGGGAGGGTGATGGATAAGTATGACGAGAATGCGTAATTTGCAATGATATTTCTTAACACAATCGAATTTAGTAATTATCGAACTCAACGGCGGTAATTGGCATGACCGTCGGATTTTCGCTAAGAGAGAGGATATGACCCCACTCCATCTCGGCCAGACCAGCGCGCTCCCCGTATCGCCTGAAGCAGCCACACTCGATTATGTTCCCAACCCGCGCGCCGGGGCTCTGTACCTCGTCCGCTTCGTCTCGCCCGAATTCACGTCGCTCTGCCCGGTGACCGGCCAGCCCGACTTCGCCCATATCGTGATCGATTATGCGCCAGGCGATACGATCGTGGAATCGAAATCGCTCAAGCTTTTCCTCGGCAGTTTTCGCAACCACGCCGCTTTCCACGAGGATTGCACCGTCGGCATCGGCCAGCGCCTGTTCGACGAAATGCAACCGACATGGCTCCGGATCGGCGGCTACTGGTATCCGCGCGGCGGTATCCCGATCGATGTCTTCTGGCAATCGGGCGCTCCCCCGGAAGGGCTGTGGCTCCCGGATCAGGGCGTACCGCCCTATCGCGGGCGGGGATAATTCCCCGGAGGCGTTCCGATCACGCAAGGGATCATCAGGCTTCCAGTTCGATGTCCCAGTAGAGCCAGTCCCGCCAGCTCTGGTGCAGGTAATGCGGCGGAAAGCTGCGGCCATGTTCCTGCAACTGCCAGCTGGTCGGCCGGATCGGCTGTTCGAACAGGTGCATCTTCGCCTGTTTCGGTGTGCGGCCGCCCTTGCGCAGATTGCACGGCGCGCAAGCAGTCGAGACATTTTCCCAGGTCGTGCGGCCGCCCTGAGCGCGCGGCACGACATGATCGAAGGTCAGGTCCGACCCCGATCCGCAATATTGGCAGCTGAACCGGTCGCGCAGGAACAGGTTGAACCGGGTGAAGGCCGGATGCTCGGACTGCTTCACATATTGGCGCAGCGCGATCACCGACGGCAGCTTCATCGTGTGCGTCGGGCTGTGGACCTCGCGCTCATAATTGGAGATGATGTCGACCCGTTCCAGGAAAACCGCCTTGATCGCGGTCTGCCACGGCCACACACTGAGCGGATAATAGCTGAGCGGGGTATAATCCGCATTGAGGACGAGCGCGGGACAACTGTCGACATGTCTGATCAGATCAGGATGGTACATAGACGACCAAGGCCTCCCGCACGTGATGGGGGGCCCATCCGCCTGCCTCGGGTTCCGTTCGCACACCGGAACGTCAAGCCAATCGGCTGCGCCCTGTGATCCCGCCTTTCGCTGCAAAGCGTGACATGCGCATGACAGCATTTCCTTTGACTCCCCGTCAAGAGTCCGCGTGCGAATCGGCGAAATATTGATGCGAGGCCGAATTTCCCGCTTTGCGCCCAGCCCGACCGGGCGATTGCACCTCGGCCACGCTTTTTCGGCGATCAGGGCGCATGATCTGGCGCGCGGCAGCGGCGGAAAATTTTTCCTGCGGATCGAGGATATCGATCCCGCGCGGTCACGATCGGATCATGTCGAGGGCATTATCGAGGATCTGCGCTGGCTGGGGCTGACATGGGACGACGATCCTTTGTTCCAGTCGCAGCGGCTGCCGCTCTATGCCGACGCGCTCGGCCTGCTGCGCGACATGGGGCTGGTCTATCCCTGCTTCTGCACGCGCGCGGAGATTGCGGCGGAGGTCGCCGCCAGCGCGTCGGCGCCGCACGGGCCGGATGGGCCGCATTATCCGGGCACGTGTCGGCACCTGCCGGATGCGGAGCGGGCGCGGCGCATGGCGGAGACGCCGCATAGCTGGCGGCTCGATGTCGCACGCGCAGCCGAGCTGGCGGGGCCTTTGAGCTGGTGGGACCAGGCTCGCCGCCGGGTGGTGGCAACGCCGGAGGCGCATGGCGACGTCGTCATCGCCCGCAAGGACGCGCCGACCAGCTACCACCTCGCCGTTGTCATCGACGACGCCGCGCAGGGGATCACCGACGTCGTGCGCGGAGAGGATCTGTTCGATGCGACGCATGTCCACCGGCTGCTGCAGGCTTTGCTGGGCCTGCCGACGCCGCGGTATCATCACCATGCGCTGCTGACGGATGCGGACGGGCGGAGGCTCGCAAAACGGGATGGTGCGCCGACGCTGGCGGGGATGCGGGAAGCCGGGGTGGATGCCGAGGTGCTGGTGGAACGGTTGAGGGCTGGGGAAACTCCCCCAAACCGCTTGTCCTGAGTAGGGATTGAGCTTGTCGAAATCCCGTATCGAAGGATCGTACGAGGCCCTTCGATACGCCATTTCGGCCTTCGACAAGCCTCAGTCCTTCAATAGCTACTCAGGACAAGCGGGAGGGGGTAGGTCAATCGTCATCTTCTGCTTCAATCGGCCCGCGCCGCGTCAAATCGCCTTGCCGGCCCTTCCCGCCAGTTCCACCACATATTGCCACGCGACCCGCCCCGACCGGCTCCCCCGCAACGTCGCCCAGGCGATCGCATCCAGTGGCTCGAATTCCAGCCCGTACCGCTCCGCATAACCCGCGATCATCGCGACATAGCGATCCTGATCACAGACATGGAAACCCAGCGACAGGCCGAAGCGATCGGCCAAAGCCAGCTTGTCGTCGATCACGTCGCGCGGATTGATCGGGCTGTCCTGCTCGCTGAGATCCCGCGGGACGATGTGGCGGCGGTTGGCGGTGACATGCAGCCGGGCATTGCCGGGCCGCGCCTCTGCGCCGCCTTCCAGCATCGACCGCAGCAGCCGCGGGCCCTGCCCGGCATCGTCGAAGCCGAGATCGTCGAAGAACAGGATGAACGCGCGGGGAACGTCGGCGATCAGGGTGAACAGTTCGGGAAGCCGCTCGATCCGGTCGCCGGCGACCTCGACTAGCGCGATATCATGGCCATCTGCCTGCAGCGCCCCCACCGCCGACTTGACCAGCGCCGACTTGCCCGCCCCGCGCGAGCCCCACAGCAGCACGTCATGCGCGGCCGCCCCCGTCGCCAGCCGCCGATCATTTTCGAGCAAAGCCGCTTTCTGGCTGTCGATCCCCGACAGCAGATCGATCGGCAGAGGCGCAAACGCCCGCGCCGCCGCCAGCCCGCCATCGCGCCAGATATAGGCCGGATGCGCGGCCGGGTCCGCGATCGGCGGTGTGGGCGGTGCGATCCGCTCAAGCGCGGCGGCGATACGGGCGAGGGGATCGGGGGCTTCGGTCATGGCGCGGGAATAGGTGTGATGGGGGCGGGCATCAAGAGCGCCCGACATCCCGACTCCCGTCCCGTTCGTGTCGAGCTTAGTTGAGACACGTTTTCCCCACCGTTACGAAACGTCCCTCGACTATGCTCGGGACGAACGGGAGGTTATTTCTAACGTATCAGCCGCTCACACTCCCCATGATCGCCTTCACAGCCCCCTCATCCAGCGGCGTGTCGAACCGGCACCCAGCCTCACTGCCATTGGCCCACACGATACGGGCATCGACCTGCCGCCCGCCCGGCAGCGACAATTGAATCCCAGTCTCCGGCGCAAGATCGACATACAGCCGCAGCCGCGCGCCGCCGGCCGAAATATCCGTAATCCGGCACGGCGACCGCGTCGCCTCCGCGGCTTTGCCGAAGAGCGTCTCATAGGCCGTCGCACCTCGCGGGGCTGCGCGACGGCTCTTGCCATGACGAAGCACGACCTCCGACGAAAACATGACCGCTCCTTACGTGGCGTGCCGCCGGGATCGATTGCCGATCGAAGGCTGGTCGCCGTTTCTAAGGGGAATTACTTAGTCGCGACCCCTGAGTCCGGCAAGGTTGGCGGCGGGCGCAGGTATATCTACGAAAAGAGCGTCTATGAGTTCGCCACCGATGCCAAAGACGCGCGGGCCGCTGAGCACAGTGACGATGCGTGTTTGCTTCAAGGGATTTCTTGACTGAGCCCGTTTGGTTCGAGCAGCTTCGAGCGAAGCCGAGAAGCGCCCGTCGAGAACCCCTTCTCGACTTCGGTTCTCGACAAGCTCGAACCTTCGCTCGAAGCCAACGGGTTAAAATTACAGTCACAACGCATGCCGTCATTGACCGACGCGAATGCAGAAATCGAGTTACAGTCTCGACGTTGTCCCGCCGTATTGGCCCAGTAAGCGCCAGTAAGCGCCAGTAAGCGCCAGTAAGCGCAAGAGTGACTATCACTCCCGGCAACGGCAAAAAAGCTAAACCACGATCGAGTACTGCTTCAGCAAATCGTACAAGGTCGGCCTGCTGATCCCCAGCAGCTTCGCCGCGCTCGATATATTCCCCTCCGCCCGCGCAATCGCGCGCGTGATGGCGATCCGGTCCGCATGTTCGCGCGCGGATTTGAGGTTCAAAAAAGCACCGTCTTCATTGTCCGCGACCAGATCGAGATCCTCCGCCGTCACCAGCTTGGCATCGGCCATGATCACCGCGCGTTTCAGCCGGTTCTCCAGTTCGCGGACGTTGCCGGGCCAGCCCCAGCCGTCGATTGCTGCCAGTGCATCGGGCGCGAAGCCGCGCACCTGCGGGTTCATGTCGCGGGAGAAGCGCTTGATCAGATGGCGGGCGAGCAGGACGGCGTCGCCGGGCCGTTCGGCGAGCGAGGGGATACGGATCACGATTTCGGCGAGCCGGTAATAGAGATCCTCGCGGAAGCGGCCGTCGGCGATCATCGCCTCCAGATCCTGATGCGTCGCGCAGACGATGCGGGTGTCGACCGCGATCGGCCTGCGGCCGCCGATCCGTTCGATCACGCGTTCCTGCAGGAAGCGCAGCAGCTTGACCTGCAAGGGCAAGGGAATGTCGCCGACCTCGTCGAGAAACAAGGTTCCGCCCTCGGCCAGCTCGATCTTGCCCTCGGTCGTCTTGATCGCGCCGGTGAACGCGCCCTTTTCGTAGCCGAACAGTTCGGCCTCAAGCAGATTTTCCGGGATCGCCGCGCAGTTGATCGCGACGAAATTTCGTTTGGCGCGCCCGCTCGCCTTGTGCAGGCCCTGCGCGAGCACCTCCTTGCCGGTGCCGCTCGCGCCGAGCAGCATCACCGAGACATCGGCACTGGCGACGCGCTCGACGGTGCGCGCGACCTTGAGCATCGCCGGATCGGCGGTGATCAGCCCACCCAGCATCGACGGCCCGTCCGCCGTTTCCGCCAGCCGCGCATTTTCCTGTTCGAGGCCGTGCAGTTCAAACGCGCGCGCGACGATCAGGCCGAGCTCGTCGATATCGACCGGCTTATGATAATAATCATAAGCGCCCGACGCGATGGCGCGCAGCGCCCCTTCATGTGCACCATGGCCGGACGCGACGATTACCTTGGTATCGGGCTTGAGCGACATGATCGCGTCGAGCGTCGCGAAACCTTCGGTCGTGCCGTCCGGATCCGGCGGCAGGCCGAGATCGAGCGTCACCACCGCCGGCTCATATTGGCGCAGGGCGGCGATCGCCGCGTTGCGGTCGGTGGCGGACACCACCTCATAATCCTCATAGGCCCAGCGCAATTGCCGCTGGAGGCCTTCGTCATCCTCGACGATCAGGAGACAGGGT
>Ga0105248_10001789_pt1 | contig 23890 bp, 24 predicted proteins | sample KBSS34metaG_FD_81524 | JGI IMG/M metagenome (GOLD analysis project Ga0105248, IMG submission 81524) | Switchgrass rhizosphere microbial communities from Kellogg Biological Station, Michigan, USA - KBS S3-4 metaG | ecosystem: Host-associated > Plants > Roots > Rhizosphere > Soil | place... | reverse complement strand
ACTCGATTGATCTATCCAGTGAGTATCATAATCTGTCCCACTAGCCTTAGCTAGTACCTGACCGCTAGTTCCCCCAGTTGCAACTCCTGGCCCAGTTGCTCCAGTTGCTCCAGTTGACCCAGTATCTCCAGTGTCACCGAATGGTGAAAACGTTACTTGGATATTATTACCGTCCATGCCGGACGTACTAGAAATTGACCCACCTTGAGGCACGACCGTGTAATCCCACCAATCAGGCCCACCCAAACCACCAGAGTGCCCAGATGCAGACCCAGTGATCTTAAATATCATGAAGTCTGTAGGAGTATCAGATTTAGCAATAGACACTAGGGCCATATCAGGATTATCTATAGCCGCAATCGTGTTAAGCAAATCAATCAAGTTGTTACTGTCGGCGTCACTATGCTTCTCGATATAGAGATGGGTCACTGATGCTACAGTGGCGTTGTCAAGTCTGATACATCCAGAAGAAGGTGGGGTCGATGTAGTCTCTTCAAATTGATAATGGTATCCAGCATTAACTCCGTTGGCCCCATCTATTCCTGCGTCACCTTTTTGTCCTATAACACTTATTGACCAGTCAGTATGACTTCCTGACCCAGCAACAGCACTAACAGATATTCCAAGAGAAGTCCCAGAATAACTTGTCACTGTTCCATCGAAATAGTCCACAGTGGGGTCAGCTAAACTTCTAACCCTAACAAAGTCAAATTGCTTGTAGGCTAATCCGGCCTGTGTCGTTAGGGTCACAGTTGTTAGATTAATTGTGCCTAGGTCTTCGGATGTGGCACTCGTACCACCATACCCTGGCCCAGTAGCTCCGGTCGAACCTGTAGCACCAGTTGACCCAGTAGCTCCGGTCGAACCTGTAGCACCAGTTGCACCTAAGTCTCCGGCGACATTGATATTCCAAGCACTATGTGACCCCGACCCGACCTTGCGATCTACGGTAACATCGATGGCCCCAGTAACAGGATCATAAGACGTACAAACACCCTCGAAGTAATTACTGGTATCGAAGCTGAATCTAAGTCGTGCCCCTGCCGAATAAGCTTTTCCTGCTTGCGTTGTATAGCTATGAGAAGCTAGGGTAAGGGTCGATAGATCGACAGTGTTAGTTGATGTCCCAGCAAACTCGGTCGGTGTACCGTCTTCAAAGGTAACTTGGATACGACTGATAGGGCCAATGCTGTCTAGCGAGGTCAGAACTGCGACCCAGATTTCAAGTACATCGTACTGGGCGTTGGTTAGGGCCAAAGATGACAGGTCAACTGTAGCTACAGAAGCCCCAGCTAGAAGCTTAGGGCGATCCGTAGGACTGGCAAAGATAGTGACCCCGCCCATCTTAATATCAAAGGTAACATCATGCACAGGGGGACTGTCTGTTTGAATATGAAATTCCGACAGTAGGCCCCCGATTGATACCTCGAAGGTTGCTATCGCAGTAACCGTCTGGTTAATTGCGGTAGGAAATATGATTTGATGTGGCTGTAGGGCCATGTTATTCCTCCCATCCGGCCCCCACAGCTTCCAGAGCGGTCAAAGCCACGTTAGAAGGGTAGGGGTTTGATTCATTTCCAGCCCCGCTAGGGACAAGTTGACGTACCCAATAGTACGCATCTGCACTGGGAGTGATAACCCCGACTGATTGACCCGCCTCGGTCAGATCGACATCGGACGTTCCGTATGTCCCTTCAACCCCTGCGGTGTCTTCCGCGATCTGGGTAAAGCGACTCGGGAAAATTAGTATGTTCGCTGTGTCATCATCTACACAGTCTGGATGCAGAGAAAATAGCAGACCCTCTAAGTCCCCATCTACGACTTGATACAGGTAAGGAGGGTCTATTGCTTTTAATCCTGTACCGTCTTGGGTGGCCCCAGTGGATAAGTCTTGAATGGTATCGGCCCCGAAGGTTACACCGTCAACTTTCAAGTCTGCTACTTTCGTAGGGCCACTTCCCGAAGTGTTGTCGATGGAGAGAGCATAGGGCATAGTTCGGGTCGAACCCCCTCCAGCGACTTTCTCCGTGGCCCCGTCTGCAAATGGCGATATAGTTGAGAAGACATCGCCAGTCTTTTTAACATGCACTGCTTGGGTCAGAAGCTTTGCCTTAGCTTCGGTGACATCTTGTGTCCCAGTATTAGTGACCTTGTGCCTAGTTCCGGCACTAGGGACACCAGCATCGACCCCAGAGGCATCAAATGATCCGTTGTACTTACCAACTTTGATCGTTACGGTGTCCCCATTTGCGGCCGCATTATCGAGAACGATAGTAAGACCTGGGACAATCTCAAGCTGTTCGGTAGCATCATCAAAGGCCAGAAGAGTTTTGACCCTATTGTTATAGGGATTGTTGGAACTCTGGGTTGTCACCGTGATTGTCCCAGTTCCGCCAGAACGACCAGAGACAGTAAGTAAATACTCGTCGCTGATCTCTTTTCCTGACCCAGTAATTTCGGCTGTATTAAGGACACTTCCAGTCCCAGCCACGAGCATAACATCGGACGGTATCCAGCTACCGCTTATAAATAGTTTATCAACTAGGGCCATAATCTCTCCTAACTGTGATTTTGTTTAGCTATGAATCTCCAAATCAAATCCTCGTACACACCCTCGGAAAACTCACCGTGGGTCAACCATGCTTCCTGATCGTAGTCAACTGTCCCATCAATATCAACAACGTAAATACCGTCACTGATTTGTACCCTAATAGTTTGACCCAGACCCTGTGCAGTCTGGATCGCACTAATGGTACTACTGATATTCGATTCTAATGCTCGGGCCATTTTGATCCCGAACTTAACAGATGCTACGCCCCTATTAATTGTTTGAACGTTGGGATTGCCGGAGTTACTCGTTTCACTTGATCCAGCGAAGGGAGATTGCAGACCACCTGGGTCAATTATCTTCGTTCGACAAGCCGAGTAGTCAACTCCGGCGATTATACATACTGTGGCCCATCTTGCCATTTACGCACCCTCCCATTTAGCTTCTCTAACCCAGCCATGAAAACCACAATGACATAGAAATGAAGGACTTAGGGTCGGGTTCCACCAGTCCCCTGTCAAATCCCATTCAGGTTGCTTGTTATAAGAATTACCTTTGAGCCAAAAAGCCCCCGAGCAAAATCCAGCATCTGGGCCAGGGTATTTACTATTAAGGGTATCAGGATGCTTTATGATACCCCCAACAATGCTTTTAAGATCGTAAGACTTGACCCATTTCAACGTGACCCCATTCCCTAGGTCTAGGGACACATTCATCAACTCCTCAATCTCTTCCGGCGTCATTATATTGCTCACCGTTTACGACCTCCTCTTCCATATCGGGCCAATGACCCAGAGTACGGATTGGTTTTAACTTCGCCCTGATCGAGTGGGATATTGTACTTACCACTATTCGCTTCTTGCAGTTCGCTTTGATCGACTCGGGCCTGTGTATCATTCTGAACCTGAATGAGCATCTTCATGTTGCCCTGTAATATCGCGTCCCTAATATCAGCGACCGTGGCTAATATGGTAGCCTGTTGCTCAATACCTGTATCAACTGCGGCCTTCGCATCGGCCCTATCCTGTTCGACCCTTTCGGCATCTCGCCGCTGGGCTTCTTGTCGCTGTTGGAATTGGGCCGATGTCAAATCCTTCGGATTAATACCCTCGGTACGTGCAAGCAATAGCCGATCAGATTCACGGCCCACGTCCAAAGGATTTGCTCCAGCCGCGATTTGGCGTTGCCGGAAGTCCGCATCGGCCCTTAGCTGTTTTTGCAGACGGTCATCTTCTTGTGCCTGAAATTCAGCTTTCCTTTGGGCCTCTTGGACACGGAAGTCTAACCCTCCGGCCTTGATGCTCAAAGCTTGTCGATATGTCCCACCTAACCCAGCTTGTCGGATTTGCTGGGGCGTGTATTCATTAAGTATCCCTAGGGCAGATTCAGCATAAGTTTGGTTAAGCTGATTACGAGCCTCTGGGGACAGGTTCGCAAGCTGGGCTTGCTTCTCGGCATAAGCCGCATAATCATTCCTTCGACCCGCATCTAGGGTAAACGAGATGGGCTTACCATCCGGCCCCATGACAGTCGATTGTTGTTCACCATAACTAAAGCCCTCGATCCTACCGCCGTAGTAATTCGGCGTCCCAGTCAGTAACCCAGTAGAACCATTAGGGCCAACACCGCGACCAGTTATGATTCCAGCCGACACAATACTAGATGAAACCCCACCTAGCCCAGTTGCGGCTTGTAGGGTCGAAATACGAGTAACCAGTTCCTTGATAGGATTGATCTGTACCCCAGCAATCTGGGCCACTTGACGCCACAGTAGGGGCAACTGAACTGCCCTATCGACAATCGCTGATTGAATGTCGAGATAGTTCTGTTCCCGAGTTGAGATGCCTGGGCCTTCACGTAAAGCCCTTTCCCGTTCTGCTTGACCCCTAATTCCTGTAGACCTTTCATACGTATTATAATCGAGGCGGGTCAATTGCCGTTGTATGTTTCGGCCCTCGACCTTCGTGAAGTAATCCACTGCGGCCTTACCCAGACTGCCCCACTGCTGTTGCATTCTTTCGGCTAAGGTTATCTGGTCAGAGAGAACCTTCGTATAAGGATTGTCTTCACCAGTGATAGACGTAGCGACATCTCCAACGATCCTAAATGACCCTTGCTGTATGTCCCTTAATCTACCGAGGGCGTTTGATTGCTCGTTGATCCTTTCTTGCCGTTGCTTATCCTCTTGCTGTTTACGTTCCTGATCGGAATTGGCAAAGTTCGTTCGGGCCTCTTGAATGATCTTTATCATGCCTGGGTCATTTGTCCCAAACAATGAGAAGTTCCTCGCGGCCTCGGATGAATCAGTCAAGTCAGTGATAGCATCGGACAACTGGGTAATTTTCTTAGTGTCCGCTGTTATCTGAATCTCATTGGTCTTAGGGTCAGAATTGAGTTTGGTTATCTCTTCCTGTAAGTCCCTGATCTGCTTTGTCGCATCCTCAATTGTCCCAGCCCCACCGATACGACTAGCGGCGTCTGCCTGTAACTGTGCAATTGACCCACGAGTATTAAACAGTTCCGAACGCTGTAGAACCTCTGGGGTTGCATTGGTATCGATGAACCTAGAAGTCGTGGCACTGGGTGTCCCACCAAATAGACTTTGAACAGCCCGAGCAATAAGGCCCGAGGGACTAAAGTCGTTCGGGGTCTGGAAACTGACATTGCGATCTAGCCTCTGGAAGTTCTTATTCTGGCTTGCCTGATATTCACTCGGGGTCAGTGACTGTAGCCCATTAGGGCCAATCGTCACATACCGAAGTCTGCCAGTCTGGGCCGCTTCTGCTTGTGCCTTAGCTTGTGTTTGGGTAGCTTGTTCCCCAGCTACGATTGTACGAAGCCCAGCGTCAACTGCTGACTTATAAGCATTGGTTCCTACATAAGTAGCAACTGCAAGAGGGACAAGAACTGCGGCAGTTAGTGACCCAGCGATTGTTGACCCACCAGCTATAGTTCCGAATACACCCCCAGCGGCAGATGCCCCACCAGAGGCTATTGCACCTAGTCCGCCTTTCGCGGCTATGGCCCCAGCGATCGATGCACCTATCACATCGCCCACTGCGGTTCCTATAATATTACCGCCGACCCCGCCGAGGATAGTTAACCCTGCGGCAGTGATTGGCCCAGCATCGATCTTTTGGGCAATGATGTTTCCTACCGATGCACCTACAGTAGCACCGATAAGTCCACCAGCTATTCCGGCCCCGATCTGTAATCCAGTCGGAGCGGCGTATTGTGGCCCACCAGCACGAGCGGCTTGATACTGGGCTAGGGTTTGTCCGGCCGGAACATTAAATGGTAACTGCCTACCCTGTCCAATAGCATTTGGCCCATAGAGAGTATCAGCAACACTCTGGGTCAGTCCGTAGGTAACACGTTGTACCCCAGCGAACGATGACCGAATCAATCCGGCCCTTCGACCGTTGGCTAGATTGGTAGCTTCATTGACTGCGGCCCCTAGGTCATTCCCGAATCGACTTGTTGAAACCTCAAGCTGTTTGTAATACTCGGCAAGCTTCGCGGCCTCGTTAGCTTTCCCTCGACCCAACAAAGCAGTGCCCCCGATGAAAGCGGCAATGCCAGCCAGAGGGCCAGCATTCTCATTCACCGAGGCAATGGCTCTGGCCCTTTGTCCGTAGCCAGCTTGACTTTGGAAATCGAATATGTCACTAGGGGTAACAAGATTGCCTGACCCAGATCGACGTAACTCTGGGGGCCTAAAGCTATTGATTAGCCCAGACTTCCCAGCGATATAATCGATCAAGTCACTAACAGGCTTTAGCTCGGTAACAAATAGCCCTGCTACTTCTTTACCGTCCGCAAAAGCCGCATTGACTTTATCGATTCGACCCGCGAGGGTATTGGCCCTTTCTGCGGCCGCCCCAGCATATCGGCCCGACTGCTCAAGAATGAAGTTGTAGAGAACCGTTTGCTTTTCAGCATCGGACATTTTCTCGACATACGTGGTAATCTCGTCATTGAGGGACTTGATCTTTGTCTTGTCCTGTTCGATGAAAAGATTTGGTGTCCCTGTTCTAGTCGTGGTACGAGCGTTTAACTGCTGGGCCGCATACCGCTTAAAGATGTCCTCGGGCTTAGCCTGTAGATATTCTTCAACAAGTCGGGGCCGACCCTGACGAAGTTCGTCAATCAGCCGACCAGTTTCTTCAAGGCCCTGCCCTCGAGATGCCGCGATATTCTGTACGGTCTGGACAAACTGTCCTACCTGACCAACTGGGGTCTTAGCAGATTCAGTAAATCGTAGGGCCTGAGCGACAACCTGTCGGCTTTCCTGTCTTGAATACCCAAGCTGTGACCCTTGAGCAATCAATTCCCTATTCTTATCGATCGATGCCCCTATCTTATTCGACTCGAACTCAATAGCGTTACCCAGATCGACAGACGCTTGGGCCGCATTAATAGCTTCTCGCACGTAATTAGCAAGACCATAAGTGGCCCTGTTAATCACTTCATAGATAAGAATGTTTCGTGTGATCCTTCCAGCCGCATCTAGGGACGTGAAGAACCCACGAGTATTTAGCCCACCGCTCTGTGCAAAGTTCGGCTGTCTAGGCTGACGTGGAGGTCTTGGCCCACCACCCCGAGGAGGCGGAGGAGGCGTTCCACTTCTTGCCCCTGCCCCTATGATCCCTGCTGACCCAACTGGATAGTTAGTTCGATACCCAGTCCCAGAGGCAAAGAAGCCCTCTTCCAAATCAGCCTGTTCCAACTGATACTCGTTTCGTAATCTGGCCCTTTGTGTTGCCGCCGCTTGTCTATTTCGTATAGCGGCTGTACGTTTAGCCTCTAGGGTCGCGGCCTCACCCTGTGCCCTATCGTTGGCATCATTAATAATGATCTGGTGTTCCCTGCGTAATCGGGACTGCTCCTCGCGGTCGATCCTTATCTTTTCATCGACCTCACGTTTACGGGCTTCTCGATAGGCCCTAATCTCTCGGGCAGTATCCTGTCGATACCGTAGGGTTGTAGGGTCATTGATAGCCGCTGGGTCATTTCGTCCAGCCTGTAGCGAAGCCGCACTCTGTCGAAGCCTATTAACTTCCGAGGCGTAATTCCCAGTAGCCCCTCCGGCCCTAGCAGAAATGTCCCCAGCTACCGATTGACGATACTCTGGGGTATTTAGGCGGGACAGACGTTCCCGCCTAATTTTCTCCTGATAGTCAAACGACTGTTCAAGGATGCGTTGCTTTTCAGCTTCGATCCTTCGCAGTCGGGCCAAGTTCTGTTCTTCCATGCGTTGAAGTTCGGCGTTGGCCCTTTGACGTAAATCATTACGCCTCTGAATACGCCGAACCTCTTCTCGCACATCGGAGTCGGTAATTGCCCCTAGTTGTTTACGTTGTCGCTCAAAGTCTTGGGCCGCCCCAGTCGAAGTCTGTCTTCCAGTAAGCCGGATGATAGCTTCGTACTGCTCACGGATGCCCCGCATGATGTTGAGGACTTCCTGTCCCCCAGCGAGGTCAACCCCTAACCCTACCTTGGCGATTGTTTCATCTGGTTGTGCCATTACTTTCCGTCATCCTTAGCTAGGGCCAATGTACTAAAACGTTTCTTAGGGTCATCGGTGTCTGGTTTACTCGATTGCATCGTGTTCCAGCTTTCGATCATTTCCTTCTTACCCTTTTCGCTCTTGTATATTGACACTAACTGGGCCGTAACCACTGACCATCCCTTCTGCTTCTTCGCATTTGCGAATGACCCAATCTCGACCACGCTATTCAGTAAGTCTTTGCTAGGCCATTTAGATTGCCCCTGCCATGTCCCTCGGGGCATGTATTTGAGTTCCTTCTCCAGTTCAGCAATAAAGAAATTGTACTGGATAGTAAACTCGCAATTAGGACAACCTTGTCTGGGCCTAGCATTAGATTGAGTACAGGTACTTTGAAGTTCGTTACAGTCAGAGTATTGTGGCCCTAACTTGGCAATGCGTGAAATAAAGTAGATGTACTTTCTACACGCGATCCTGAACCTTCTCAAGAAACTCACGGGGCATGACACTGTTCCAATACAGTGTGGCCGCCCCACCTACAATCAGATCGAGCATATGACGTTGCCCTGCATCTGTTGTCCCCTCTACGTAGTTTCGGAAAGTTGTCCCAGGTTTCTGTCCCTCTACCTTGACCAGATCACCGAAGCCCGTTGGAAGAGCAGTAAGCAAATCGCAGACTTCGTTAAGGGCCTGAATGTGACCCTTCTCGGTTTGCTTGGCTAGTGACCAGCTAAAGTAATCCTGACGCTGACTATCGGCGTCATCCGACAACTTCATACGCATCGGGAAGACCCATGGTTCATAGTCTGGGTAAATCTTCGGGAGGCAAACTGAAATCGGGATCGACCGTGGGGCCGTGTCTCGTGTAAAGACCTTTTTCTTTTTGACAGGTACTTCTTTTGTGGCGGGTGCTTCTGGGGCCGAGGCGGTTGCCTGACCCTCTTTGTTTTCTTCTGACATTTTTATCTCCCCCTATGAGATGTGTTAAAATGGTTAGGGTAGGCGATGGCGAATATGGAGTACCTACCCTACTCGGTGATTGGCCCTAAGTATGTCTCCATGTTACTTAGGGCCAACTCGGTTACGCAGATGTCAGTAATGTAGCCGACTGACTTATCTGGGCGTCAATGTGCGAAGGCGTAGTCGAATCCCCTGAGATTTTTCTGGGCCTTCCAATAGTGGCAAGTTCTGACTGGGGCGGATCACCGCCGAACCTGACAGGACTTGTTGCTCGTTTGAACAAGGCTTGAGGGGCAATACATTTTACGTATCGGCCATCTGGGCCAAGCTGTAAAAATACTTCCACCGAAGGCCGGCTCTGGGCCAACGTGTCAACATCATCGTTCGGCTCTCCAAGGATGAAGAAGCTAAACTGGCTGGGTCGCTGATCGGCCCTTTCGTGTCGGGTCGAGAAAGTACCTTGACCGTCGAACTGGGGACGAACATCGTTCTGGAAATAATACTCGAACTCTCGGCCCCTCTCTTCGGCAATATAATCGACCCCAGCCACGGACATTTTGCAATCGCCAAATCGAATCGGGATGATGTCCGTACAATCCGGCATGGTAAATGCAGTTGCTTGCTGGAGGTCTGCTGACCCTATCAACGTCACGGTACAAGTGACCCTTTCCCTTGTCGATGCTCTGACCCTGAATTGGTCAACAACGACATTCTTAAAGATCACAGGTTGTTCGGTCGAGCCACGGAATCCTACATATAGGGTCATGAGTGGTAAGGTGAAACCAGTGATGCGACTTATCGCATGAAGCAGGCCCACCCCAGGGGTCGTTTCTGCAAAGACGGAAGTTCCGCCAGTCAGGTTGAAGGCATTGACCCCGATCATGTTTACATTCTGCTTTTGCAGGGCCGAACCAAAGGTATAGGTACGAGTACCCGTGGCCCCAGGAGTTGTCTGTGCAAAACTCGAAGTACCGCCTGTAAGCAATGCATTATCTGGGACAATCATTGCCACGTCAGCATTCTTATAATTTACCCCAGAGAACGTATAAACAAATGGCCCAGTTCCAGATACGACAATATCAGCCGCGTCAACATTATCAAGTAACTCAAGGGCCGCTTGAATCGTTGCCGCATCCGCATCGAACGCAATTGCCGCAGTCTTTCTGCTGACCCCAGTAACAGGGTTAACAACAGTCAAGGCCCTAGTACCACCACTTGCAGTAATGGTTTCGGTCTGGACTTCATTCACGTTACTTGCCTGACCTACCGTGATGTCCCCAGCCGCAACGTTTGACAATGCTTCGAGGGCAGTCTGAATTGTAGACGCCGAAGCATTGAATGGTATCTCGGTCGTGGTCTGCGAATTTGCCCCAGTCTGTACAATCAAGGCCCTTGTACCACCAGTGGCAGAAATGGTTTCCGTTTGAACTTCGTTTGTACCACCAGTCGGGGCCGCCGCTGACCCATAAGCAAATGCCGCGATCCCTGCAAGGACATCTGGGTCAACATCGAAGTCGATATTAAGACGGGCGAACTCGCCAGTAAGAAGTTCAAACAATAAATCCTGTCCCGTACAATCGATGATGTCTTCGGTTGTCTGGTCAAGGTCGAAGTAGTTTCGGCTAGTAGCGGGGAAGGCCCTCGTCATGTCCGCATTTACAAGGGGCACGTCCCAGTCACTTTGCCGTTTCCAAGTTGGACTATACGCTATAGCCAACTGACTGGCTCTCTGTGATGTAACCGCCATAAGTTTCCTAATCTCCTATTGTAGTTTAATCTGCTGGGTCTTTTCCCCTTTCTTTTCAAGGAACTTATACTGCGGATATTGGGCCACAAATGCTCCCGCCTCTTCCACATGGAATCCCTTGAGTTGCTGGGCCTTATGCGGAATGTCCGCACTTAACATTCCGAAGTTACAAAGGCCCTTGGGTAAAGCTTTTCCCTCGGCGGACTTTGCAAGACGGACATTTGCATTCGGGTCATCAACAGCCTTTTCCTCTTCCGCTGGGGCCTCGGCTTCTGCTTCGGCTTCTGCTTGGGGTTGCTCTTGACCCTCGTCGTTTGAAGTAACATCGGCCGTCCCAGCCTCAGCTTGGGTCAAATCACTGACCTCTTGCATCTCTGGCGGGGTCTGACCCAAACCTAGTATATCATTCTGTCCCATATCATCTCCTATTAGACTGTGATACCCTTAACAACGACTTTCAACGACCAGTCCCCTACCTGTAGGTTCCCGCCCGTTTCTTCGTCCTCTACCGTGTCCCCATTTTCTTGTTGCAAATAAAAATGTTGACAGTTCTCGAAACCTAGATCGATAGTTTCCTTGAAGGCCCTACGTCCCAGCATATAGATTGCCATGAATAAGGCCCTAGAACTCTTGTACGCCAAGGGGCTTCCACTATCCGAATCATCATATCGATCCTCGACTGCTAGATCGAACGTGATAGGGTAGACAAACGTAAGCTGGGTACAAGTCTCACTTGTCCAAGGAATTTCTTCAACCGAGGGTAGGCCCACTTGGATGATACTCGTCATCCGTAAAGTGTTCCTACTACCATATTTAGGGACAGTTGACACTTCCTCGTCGTCTGCGTCCGATTCAGGGAACCGTTCCTCGGCCCATACTTGGCAATTGTCGGCGATCAAAGGAACAGATAAAAAAGTGTCCCTGATCTTAGCCGCGATCATTTGCTCCAAAGCAACTGGGTCATTTGGTAATTGAACAAGTGGCATCCTACCCTCGGTTGATTTCGTTTGCGGCCCTCTGCAAAGCGTTAGACATCTCTCGGACAATCATCTGTTTATTTGATTGGAGCGTCTTATTGGGCCAATTCGTTGCTGGTACGCCTCGTGTGAATATGGCCCTAGCAACTAAAAATGCTACACGCTTAACATCATTGGTTTTTGCCCCAGTCCTTTTCTTATGGCTCAACGATTTCGTCGGCTGACGATGGGGCCTATTTAAGCGTTTAAGAATCTTTATCTTTCGTTTCTTCTTTATGACCCTGGGCCCATGCGGCGTTCCTACCGTGGCAACGGCTTTAGGAGGTTTGTTCCCGAAACGCCGCTGAACCCATTTGTACAACTTGGAGTTGACCCTAAAGGGCGGAAATACCCCACGCCGTAATCCGTAAGCATCAACGAAAGCTTGCACTAGGGTCGAATAAACCAATAAGTTCCAATTTACCTTGTCCCCAGTGACACTGATCTTTAGGGACTTTTGCTCCTCGCCCGTATCCTTTCGCATCTTACCTTGGGCCGAAGTTCTAAGTCTCTTGCCGACTGTCTCAAGTCCCCCGCGTAAATTCTTAGCCAAGATCGCTGGGGCATTTTTCAGCCCTGCGGTCTTGTTCGCGGTAATCCTGAAATTCAGTCTAAACATTATTTGCGTGTCGTATCAAAGTTCGTCTTGAGTGTTCTAACCTTACACGTTAGGGTATAGACCTGGGCCACCGTAGGGGCGACTGGCGGTGCTTTCGCCACTTGAAAAATTGATCCATCGACCCTAACGTGAAGGTTCTTTGATCGAAGTATATCCGGCATTATGAGGGTCGGGTCAGCGACACCAAAGATAACATCTGACCCATCTCCATCTTGTTTTTCGTCCGCAGGGACTCGATCAAAGCCTTTTGTAAACGTAGCTACTACAAACCAACCGTCTGGCTCGGTACGATCCTCGGTAATAAATTCGAGGACTAGGGCCTTGCCCCAGTTAAGTAATCGAGACACATCAAAGTTGATACCCGCAACCGAGGTATCAACTTGAGCTAAAGGGCCAATTGAAAATGATCCAGCCATTATAGGGTACGTCTACGTCCTCTTACTATGTTGATGTCTTCTTTCACGAGAGGCGGAACTCTTCTCTGGGCCAGAGCAAATCTCTGTGAACCATAAGCTAGGTTCGGCAATTCGGGGAATAGGGCATCAAGCACGTCTTGGGCCAAAGCATCCCAGTTCGACTTTGTTGTGAAGAACGAGGGACGGTCAGTTGATCCAGACGACTCGACCACGAGCGGAGGTAATACCGCAAGGGCCGTAATGACAGCTTTCAGAATCTGGGTCGTTTCAGTAGGGGTATCTACTTCAGCCTGTAGCCTAGTTTGAAAACTGGAATACTGGGCCAATGAACCAGCATATCCCGCGTACTGATTAACCAGCAGTTGCAAATTCTTTTGCTGGGTCACTGTTAATGCAGGGGTAATTGCCTCTGCATCGATTTGGTCAATAGTAAGCATTAACTACTCCTCGATGTTTTGCTCCTCGCCGTCTTCCCAGCTTTCTTCATCTGGGCCTAGTCCGAGCCTAGCTCGTAGTTCCTGATTCTCTCTTTCAAGGGTCAGGGTACGATCACGGTGGGCCTGAACCTCGGGAGTCTCATTACGATAATCCACTTCGATCTGGCCCTTTTCGATTTCCTCTGCCGAGGCTACGCGAATTGAATTGATCCTGAAAAGACGTTTGACCCTTTTCTCAATTTCGTAGTCCTTCGTCTTCTTCTCGTTGAACCCAGTGATAAGCAGGGACAACCTTCTCACGTTTCCCTGAAAGTAGGATTCACCGTCTGCCCCAGTTAAGTAATCGCTTAGTACCACGACATACTCTCCTGTCCCTTCATGATTCCCTTCCGGCAGTTTATAGTTCCTCTGACTGAACAGGGTCTTAAACCATGCCTCGTTCGGCATGTTCGGAGATTCAAGGTGTGTCCCAGGCTGTTCACTCATATCACGCTGGTTGTAACCCTTCTCCGCGTTTACAAATTCTTTCTTAGATAGGGCCGAAGCATTATCGACTAACCCCATCGGTGCATGTACTTGTTGTTCATTCGCCATTCTTATATTCTCCTGACATGATTAACATGATAAAATGAGGGCCTTAGCCTCATGTCAAAACCAAGGCCCTCTGGCTACTAGGTAGCAGTTGCTTTCACAATCGCTGACCCGTAGAAAATCACAAGACCACCGTTGTGGCCCCTGTGTACTTCGATCAGTCGTGGGACACGTCGATCAAGATGGTCGATGACTTTCTCATATCGACCCGCCGCGAAGTTCGCATTGTTCGCATTGCGAACTAAACGATATTCACCCAGCCTGTCCCCATTGGTACGCTTACCGATTACCGAGATGATTCCATCCGGCAACCATTTGGTAAATGTCCCAGAGGGTTCTGCAAAGTACCCTTCATCGTATTCCACGATAGAGGGTAGATTGCTCGAAGCCAAGATCGTATTTACTTCTTGCAGATTCTTGATCGGCTTGACCCCGCCGCTTGCTATCGACAACTGGCCCCCGAGGTCATCAGGGTTACGGTTACGAAGCAAGTTGCTTAGGGTCGGGGTATTCATGAAAGCCTGTGTACCTGACCCAAAGCTAACACTCTTACCGCTCGATAGGTTTTTGAGGCCCATGAAGTCGGCAAGCGGTGTCGCGTTATCCAAGTCTGACCAATCCGAGAACGTAGCGTTCTGGATCGTGAACTGGTCGGTATAGATCGCCCCAGTTGGGCCAGTGATGGTGAACTGACCATCAAGCAGGGCCTTCCAGTGAATATACTCTTGCAGATCGACTTCGCGATTGTTCAGGTAATCCTGACGCTGGGTCACGAGGTCATCAATATTCACAGGGCCGAGGTTATTCGGGCCAGCTTCCTGTGCTCGAAGGGTCATCATTCGTTCATCTACGGTCATGTATTCACCGTAGACCCCAGGCTGGGCCGAGAAGGATTTCCAACCAACCATCTTCACGTAGCTCGGCTCACCGTTCAATCCGCGAAGCTGTTGGAATCCACGAAAGTTGTCCCTGATTTCCCATTCGAGCGTCCAGAAATCACTTTCGACGGTTGGGAAAATACTGAACGTGGGCCTTTCTCTGGTCAATAGCTGAATTTTTTCAGCATTGATCTGGATTAGTTCCCGCGTTGTAGGGTACTGATAGTTAATCATATTAGTTTATGTCCTCTCTTGAAATTAAGATAGGGCCACTAACGTGACCCCTACAACTTACGCTGGGGCACCAACTCCGAGTTGCATGATGCCGCTCGATGAAGTTCCACGTACTAAATGACCCACACCCGTCAGAAGACCGGCCCCTGGGGTCGTTTCCGCGATTACCGAACCAGTGGTTGCTGGGGCAACTCCACCGTCCGTCAATAGTGCCGGATCGACAACTATTAAAGGAACGTTTGCACCCGCATACGCACCAGCAAAAGTGTACGTATAGGGGCTAGTCCCTGCGACCGTAATATCGCTGGTCGTAAGGAAGGGACATGCAAGAAGGATCGCAGACTTGATAGTTGCGGCACTTGCGTTCCATGCGATAGGGGCAGTTGTGAACCCAAAGACTTTCAGGGTTCGTGTCCCACCATCAACTCCGGCATCAAGTGTCTCGGTCTGGACTTCATTTGTCCCACCTGCACTGATAAGGTCTTGGGTCTTGAAGTAACCCTGATAGTAAGCCTCGATTGTCCCTTCAAAGATGTCGAGGTTCCCATCATTGACGAACACGGCATTACGGGTATAAACCATAAGGCCGTTTTCATCAATCGTAACAGGGTACTTGTTAATGCGTGGGGTCAGTCCGTAACCCGAGGTTCCGTACTTGGCCCACTCATTTGTCCCATCGTTCTTACCCATGAGGACTTGGCCCGCAGGGTACTGAATGAAAGCCGCCGCACCAGCCACCTTGAGCTTTACATGATCCGTTCTGGCCCATTCGGGTTGCATCGCTGGCTCAAGAAAGTCCCATTCAAGCGGGATAGTGCGTCTTAGCGTATTCTGTGGCATACTTTTTATTATTCTCCCTTAATAAAGATTTTCTGTCCCCCGCTTATGACGTTTTCTGGGCTAGAACAGATTGACCCTGGGACGACTTAGCCAGTAGGGACAAACGTCGTTCTTCCGACATCGGCCCTTCTTCGGCCTTACCTTTGCCCTCTTCCGTATGTTCCTTGAGAACAACTACTGACTGGTCAGCATCGCCCTTTTTCAAACCAGCAACGAGGCGGCTGGTCATACCATGTCGGGGCATGGCCCCATACTTGGCACTGACTGACTGTTCCCGTGTCCCTTCAGTCAATTCGCCCTTGTCGGTTGCCATTGAAACTTTCCCGCCGTGTACTGCGTCATCGATCTTGGCGTTAAGCATCTCAAGCATTGCGAAATGTTTCTGGGCCGGATAAATCCGACTGTCAGTAACCATGCGTTCTGCAAATAGCTCTGCACTATCTGCAAACCTTTCTTCCCAGTCCTGACGGGTTAGCTGGGGCTGTTGGCCCTGCTCTGCCCCTACGGCCGGTTCGGACTCCTCTGTCGTGGCCGTAGTACCGGACTGGGCTGTCGCGTTTTCTTCTTCCTGTCCCTGAGTGAACATAGAAGCAATACGTTCTTTGAGTCCCATATCTTCAATATCTCCTATTCTGAACTGCATCAATTCGTCCACACTTAGGGCCGAATACGATTTGCCTCCTGACTTAGCAAGCTTCCTTTTCTTACGAGGGACACTTGCCGCTTCTTCGACCGCACTTGATAGTGTGCCGATTGCATCTATAAGCCCTGATTTCTTAGCACGAGGGCCGGCCATTGTGGCCCCTGCACCGTAGTTATCGATTACCTCTTCACGAGATAACCCACGGTATAGGCCCACGTCCTTAATAAAAATCTCCGCGAGGTCATCGACTTGCTGTTGCAATTGGGCCATACCTTTCTCGGTATCGACATTGGGGCGTTTGTTGGGACTTTGACTTGCGACAATTTCCTTCACAGTTGACCCTTGTTTCGATTGAGTGGTAAGGACTACTCCAATTGATCCAGTAATAGATGATTCGCTACCCACGATCTTGTCCGCGATTGACCCTATGTAATACGCGGCAGATGCCATGTACCCCGAGGCAAAGGCCGTTACCGGCTTCTTACCTTGGGCCACAACGGCACTCATTAGCTTAGCCGCATCTCCGATCCCTGATACGGCCCCACCTGGGCTATCTACGTCCATGACGATAGCTTGGATGTCTGGGTCATTATAAGCGGCAACAAAATCAGACGTAAACTGCTGGATGCTCGTGGCCCCACTCATAGTCATCATGTTGGCTCTCGGAAAAATAGGGCCGAATAGCTGAAGGACTGCAACCCCGTTATCATATCGATAAGCGTAGCTCGATCCTTCCATTCTCCGACCCTTTCTAACGGCGAGGGCCTCGATCGACTGCAAATGTAGCGATTGCCCCAACTCGGCGTTCTCTTCCATGAGTTCCAGAAGGTCTTCGTCGTTTAGGGCCGAGTATCCTTGATCCTTTATTCGGGCATATAATTCCTGTAGTGCTAGATACCCGTTCTGGGTCATGGCCCAGCACTCCGAGAAAAAGGCCGCATCAATCAATCTACCCATTTTGTTTTTTCTCCGTACCGTTTCCGGCGTTTCGATTCTTTGTCCCTGCTTGCTTGTCCGGCCTCTGTGCCGGAGGAGGGGCAGGATTACCATTAAGGTCTTGAGAAGCCAAAGCCTCTAATCCTTGCTCCTGTCTTGATGGGCCAGGTTTGGGAAGACCCATCCAAGCCATCAACTGTGCCCTTTGGCTGTCGTCGATAAGTCCCTTGAAGTACCCATCGGATAGGGCCTTTAACATCTCAACCCAGTTCCGATTAACAAAGTCACCGAAGCTGACCTTCGGCAGATACTTTAAGGCCCATGCCCCGTAATTCATTTCGACCGCAGGGGCTATAAGATCGTAAAGCGTAACCATTGCAAGGGCCAATTTAAGCCAGAATACAAGCATGTAAAGCACTTCGGCAACTTGTTCGCTGGCCGACCGTGCTTGATGTGCCCCTTCTGACTGGGCCAACGTCTGCAAGAGTATCGCGTTTTCCATTTGGTCATCGAGCAACTTAGTAACCTTTGGGAAAAGGTCTGCGTCAGATGACCCTGTCATTCCTTTCTTATAGGGTGAGAGGTCGGCCCCGTTCGGGATGACCGCACCTGACCCAGATCGGAAATGATCGATTTGATTTTTGAAACTTTCTGCTACCGTGAATGTCTTCGGGGTCGTACCATCGGCCTCGTAGATAATGTTCCCGTCACTGTCCCTTTGAATCTCGTAGGGTCTTGCGTCTGTGTCCGGCGGAAGCTTGCCGATTGCTTTAGGGACAATCTCTTCCAAAATGAACCTAAGCAATTCAGCCGGAACTTGTGTTTTGATATTATACCAATTGAACGCGGCCCTATACATCGAACGTCCACGCGGGTCTTCATCATGTTTATTTAGGGTCAGGATCAGGAACTTTTTCCTGTCAATCATCTCGTCTAGGGTAAATGCTTTATTGTATCTGCGATTAACTGGGTAGATGCCCAGAATATTCATAAAGTCATCTACCACGAATCTCGTGGCCCCACGGGGCTTGACCTTGATAGAGGTCGGCATCAATCGAGTCTCTTGAACACCAATCGACGGGTCTGGGACAGTTGGTTTGGGGTCTTCTGCTCCCAGACCAAACCATAGGCCCATTTTCGACCACATAGATTTAGAGTTCTTTGGTGCTTTCTGCTTATCGGCTGGGTCAGGGGCGGGCGGTGGTTCAGTATCAAGTCTGTAGTCCCACTCGGATTCTGCGATTCCGTGTCCATACCTGATTCCGTTGCCCAGTAATTGCTCCATGCTGTCCCTATACGGCTTATCAAGGCCGCATATGACCCTTTCAGAAAACTGCTGAATCTTAACGTACCACTCGTAGTCCTTTTCACTGGTTTCATCTTCGGTTGCCCCTGGGGCCATCTGTAGATCGTCTGACAGGACGCTAGTTATTAGTATTGTCTTAGCCTTGGTAATTGTCCCTTCCCTTTCCATTCTCTCATAGGTTTCAAGGGACACTTCAAGATCAATATCATCATCCGAGGCCGCAAGTATGCGTTGCTGGTTGAGGGTATAGTTGCTTGCAGGGACATAAGGCTTTGTAAGATCATGCTCCACTGTGCGTAGGGGCAAGATACCACTGGGTCTTATTGGGACACTGGTTGCCATAGGGTTTCCTCGATCTGGTTAATTAATATACAGGATATTGTGGGGTTTGTCAAGGGAGGCACTAAAAAAGGCCGCTCTCGTGTATGAGAACGGCCCTGTATATGTCCCTAAAGATGGGTTATTTTTTCTTAAGCTTACTAAGCTTTCCGAACTTTAGCTTCTTTTTGGGTTCATCGTATTCTACCTCGGTACGCCGATTTTTCTTGGGCTTTGCGAGTTTTCCATGGGTCTTTTTCGCGGGTTTCTCGGCCACTTTAGGGGCAGGCTTAGATTTCGCTACTTTTTTCTTAGCAGGGGCACTGCCTCGGACTGGGTTATCTCGTTCAAACCGAGCCAGTTCCTTCGGGGACAGGACATGCCCACCAACGATCTTTCGGCCCGAGCATTCAAACTCGATCACGTCTTCGTCCTCTGCCCCGAGGAACGCCGCCATTGTCCCAGATACCTTACCTCTCACTGCCCCAGCCGCACCCTCACGCTTAATACGTGTATAGAACTTTTCAGTCGCCATCTTTAATCTCCTAATTTTGTTTTAATTTTCGTCCCAACTTCAACGATGATATTACTCTATCACAGGTCAGTCCCAAAAGTCAAGGGGCCGGAGAGAAAAACTCTCTGGCCCCCTGTTTTATTGGGTTTGGGACGATTTTTAGTTGTCTACCAAATCGTCGTCTTCCTCGTCCGTGCCCTCCGGCTCGTCCTCTTCTACGGGGACAACAGGGGCAGGACTAGCCTCTCCACCATCGCCGGAGTCCGTAGCAGGCCCACCTTCGTCGGTAGCACCACCGTCCACGGGGCTTGAAGGGTCTGTCGGCTCCGTAGGTGGGACTGGATCAGGCTCCCGACCTGGGGCAACCGGATCGCTGTGAGCAGGGCCACCATCCGTTCCGCTACCGATGTCCGGCGTCACCGGAGTAGCCGGTTCAACTGGGTCAGTTGTCGAATCGGCGGGGGTTCCAGCAGGGGCGGGAACCATACCGTCTGCAAGGGACTTGAGGTTTCCGAGTTTCGAGTCAAACGTAGCAAACTCCTCGGTCAAGTCTTCCGGCATCGGGGGCACAGTTTCTTGTGCGTCCTTAAGGGCCTGCTCAAGCTGTGCGATACGAGTATCCTTGGCATCTGACCCTGCCTTGACTTCATTGTATATGGTAGTCAGGGCATCTGCGGCATCAAGGATTTTCTTTTCATTTGCGGTTTGTTCAGCCATTTGTATCTCCTGTAGTGTATTTATGTTTTCTTCGATCAAGACCCTATCTTCCAAAAGGCCCACACGCATCAATATCATGTCGGCAAATTGGAACAGGGTCGAAAGGTCGGTATGTACCCGACCAGCCTTTAGGTCTGCTTTGTAGTCCCATACCGTCAACTCGTTATTCTCATTCACGTCCCTACTCTTCATTTGTATCATCTCCTGTAAAAGCTGGGCCAAGATTCATGTGAGTACCGATCACGCTATCCCACAAAGTATCCGGCAGTGTTACTACTTCACGTTTCCCATGGCACTCCGCCATGAGGGTCAGGGAATCACCGTGATCGGTGGCCCTAAAGTTTTCGACTGGCATTTGACACTTATCGCATCTGGGCCAATCAGAACTGTCAATTTCGATTTCCTTGGATTCTATCACGGGACTGGTCAAAAAGTCAAGTCCTACCATTTGAAGTTCATAAACGTTAGTCTTTGATCCTGTGGGGCAATATAGATGCGACTGTCACCCATGCTTAACCCCGCGAGTTCCGTAATGGCCCACACGATCGCGTCAACCATGTCTGCCCCTTCGTTGTCGTCGGCATCTACAAAGGCACACATCTGATCCTCTGCCTCCGCGAAGTAACGTGTATGAATGACCTTATGTTGCTCATATAGGGACGATACCGGCTCGGCCCTGATGTCCTTTCCCTTGCTGGCAGTCACTAGGGTCACAGGAAGATACTTACCAACTAATTGCCGACCCAGTTCCTTTGACATTACATTTACGCCCCTAATTGTACTTTCGACCATCTCACCGCCGTAGTTTTTCTCGGCAACGATCTTGTCCCCGTTAAACTTGTGATAGCACTCAATAGCGATTGTGGCCCATTCTGTTGGCGACCATTGACCCGATTTGACATAAAGCACATAAAACTTGGAATCTGTCCCTAGACCCACTACTGCAATAGCGGTGTCGGCGTTCTTTCGCTGGTTCTGTCTATCATCTTCGGATAAAGCATTTTGATCTGCGGTTCTACGTGTTCTCGACCCAGCAGGGTCAATAGCAACGTAGATTTTCATGAACTTGGGCCAGAGACTGTTATCAGTCTCGTGGATAATCATCCGCCTATTCCATTTAGCTCCTTCGATGTCGTCAATGAATAAACCGTCCAACTCTTGCCGTCCCAGACGTGTCCCGCCATATTTATTACGCAACCATTCCACACGTCGAGGGGGAAGGAACTTATTGTCGAATGTGGTAGGAAGTCTTCTCTTACCCGTGTCTGGGTCAAGATATTGAGGAACATAGGTCGTGCGTTCAAGACAAAGATTCTTGACCCACTTACGGTTCTTAGGAGTAGTGGTACATACTGCATAGGGTCTATCTCCAAGTCGAAGTCCCATGTTGGCGTCATCCCACGCCGCTTGATTACATAGGGCCAACTCGTCAAACCAAAGCATTGACCACTGAGGGCCATTCCAGCGTTTGGGCTTCTCCGTTCCCATTGCCTTGATGATACCACCGTCAATGTGCCTTGCTTCGCCCAGTGATCGGTTGTAATCAACAAACTCATGCGGGAACATGGTAATCAGGCCAGTCTCACCTTCGAGGCAAGTGTCCCTAACGTCAGCATTGGTAGGGGCACCAATTCCGACCCTAGCCTTTTTCTTGAATATCTTACAGTGATCGCGGACTGCATAGGCCCCTGTTACAGTCTTTCCAACACCACGGCCCCCGACTAGAACATAAACTTCCCACCAACCCAAATGAATTGGGACATATTGGTGAGGCATCAATGCCCTAGGTGGGGCAGTTTTGAGAAGAGTATCGAACTCCTGTTGCTCGTCTGGGGACATCTCCCCATAAAGCAACTCGATCTCGTCAGGAGTAAACTCGTTGAGAGATGTAACTATCGAGGCAGTGTGAACTGGGGTAATTATACGTCCCATTCTTCCTCCTCTTCATCTAAGTCCCATGTAAGCTCGGGCTCTAGCTCACGAAGCTTCGGCTGGGGCTTTGGTTCTTCCTCAACGATCATCAAAGGGGCATTCATCTCCTCGGGGCTAGGTTCTTGGCCCTCAAGAAATCCTCCGAGCGGTGCGGCTGGGGCTAAGTGAGTCGCAGTAACCCCTTCTCTTCTGGCCCTAACCTGATGAAGCAGGGCAGAGATTCTCTGCTGTCGGGCCTCGTCAGATAGTCTCGCAGACTCGCCGTCCATTGAAACATCTTCTTTGGGCCTAAGCACTTGCATGACTTGTGCCCTTTTATGGTTAATATCAACAAGAATGGCGACCCATCTAGGGTCACCGGCCTCAACATGCTCGATCCGAGAATACTCCGTGATCTTTTCCGCAGTCTCTTGTATGAGTTCGCCAAAATCATGCTCTGGTTCATCGATAAGCAATTTAGGGTCAGTAACAAAGCCCCTTCTGCCTTTTTGATCGGCCCTTTGTGTTTTCCTCTCACCGATGACCTGTTGAAGTTCCTCTTCCGAGGGCCTTCCTTTGATTCTATTGACTTGTTTCGAGTAATTGTCCGTTCGCTTACCCTTCATGGAAAGGTAGTAAGCTTCGGTTGCAATTGTTTCTAACTGGTCATAACGTAATAGGATCAGGGCCATTTTCTCGTCTATGTGGGACGTGGCCTTTGATCGCCAGTATTGAAGCATCGATTGAACGTGATAACTAAGTTTCTTCACGGTCAACTCGTGTTTCGTGTTTGTCAGTTTGTATTCATCATTGACCCTTTCACAAATATCTTTATAGGAATCTCCGTCCCTATATAAAGCGGCCATTCTAGCCTTCATCTGGGCCAGAACGAGTTTATTAGCTTTACCTCCAGCCAGACGATGCTTACGATTAGGAATGTTTTGTCCCTCATACTCTTGAGGCAAAAGCATCCCACCGCCGTACTCTTCATCGGCCCTAGTTATGAATGAAGGGTCAACTTCATTCTTTATCGCCATCTCTTCCATACCTCGCTATTTAGTATCCTTAGGTGCAAATAGACCCACCGAGTTTGGGTCATCCCGCAGTAATGGGTAAACATCTGGGTCTAGCCACCACTGCGGATTTTCATAACATTGATTCCCCTTGGCCCTTTCTTGTTGACAGACTACGTTGAACATCCATTGATTAATATGAGTGCGATTTAGGGTCATTTGTGACGTAGCTCTGTTCCTTTGGGCCACTTGAAGCTTGAAGGCTTCGTTCGTATCGAGTTGCCGTGTATTATCTATAATAACGGCGATCACTATAAGAAGGCCCAGCAGATTGATTATCATAAGCACTGTAAGGCTTACCATAAACCATCTAGGGACAATCTTATAGTGATGTCCCTCATCGTCTGTTAACGTTCGATGTATTTGCGTTCTCATTAACTTGTATCGTGTTCCTGAGATTTTCTATATCGGTCTTGTTTTCCCATATTAGCCATAGGAGGCCCATAATAATAACCAGCCCTATAGCAAAGATAACAATTAAAATCTTAAAGGCCCAGTTTGAAACGACATGATACTGAACGTGCCCCTCTTTATCTATCAGGGACATAAGGCGGGATTTCCCGTTTGTATGAATCTCTCTCTCGCCTCTCATCTTTTACCTCTTTGATGATGTTACTGATCCGTTCGGGGATTTGCAGAAACTTGTCTGTGGCCCTTCTACGGAACTTGGTTTGGTT
>Ga0105248_10001787_pt1 | contig 23901 bp, 24 predicted proteins | sample KBSS34metaG_FD_81524 | JGI IMG/M metagenome (GOLD analysis project Ga0105248, IMG submission 81524) | Switchgrass rhizosphere microbial communities from Kellogg Biological Station, Michigan, USA - KBS S3-4 metaG | ecosystem: Host-associated > Plants > Roots > Rhizosphere > Soil | place... | reverse complement strand
GGCCGAATTGACCATATAAAGATATCTTTATATCCTTATCTGGTGAGTATCGCGCTTCCTCTTGCAGACCGGTTTCAGGCGCTTGCCGATCCGACGCGGCTGCGCATCGTCGTGCTGCTGCGGCTGATGGAGCTTTCGGTTGGCGAGCTCGCCCAGGTTCTGGGCCAGAGCCAGCCGCGCGTTTCGCGCCACTTGAAGATCCTTGCGGACGCCGGCGTGCTCGAGCGGCGCAAGGAAGGCAGCTGGGTTTTCCTGACGCTCGCGGAGGCTGGACTCGTCGAGCCGATGTTCGAGCTTGTCGATGCCTGGGCGGACGTGGCGACACAGGCGCTCTTCGCCACCGACGCCGCGCGCACGGAGACGATCCGCGCCGAGCGGTTCGAAGCGGCCAACCGCTATTTCGCCGGCCACGCCGAGGTTTGGGACCAGATCCGCTCGCTCCACGTCGCCGAGAGCGAGGTCGAGCGCGCGATCGATGCGGCGCTCGGCAATCGCTCGCTCGGCCGGCTCGTCGATATCGGCACCGGCACCGGGCGGATGATCGAGCTGTTCGGCCCACGCGCGAGCCACGCCGTCGGCATCGACCGCTCGTCGGACATGCTGCGCCTCGCCCGGGTCAAGCTCGAAGCCGCCGGAATCGCGTCCAGCCTCAGGCAGGGCGACATGTATGCCCTTCCGCTCGCGGACCAGAGCGCCGACACGATCGTCATCCACCAGGTGCTTCACTACGCCCACTCGCCCGCGACGGCGATCGCCGAGGCCGCGCGCGTGCTCGCGCCCGGCGGAACCCTGCTGGTGGTCGATTTCGCCGCGCACGAGCGAGAGGAGCTTCGCTCCAGCGACGCCCACATCCGTCTCGGCTTCGAGGACGAAGTGATGACAGCCTGGTTCAGCTCGGCAGGGCTCGAGGTCGACGAGATCAGGCATCTGAAAGGTGGCGAGCTGACCGTTACTCTCTGGCGCGGCGTGAAGGCTGCCGTTCCGCAGCGGAGGGCCGCATGAACGCCTTCGATCGTCTGCGCAGCCACCAGCCGCTTTTCGCCGAAGCGCGCGGCGACATCCGTCTCAGCTTCGAATTCTTCCCGCCGAAGACCGAGAAGATGGAGCAGACGTTGTGGGAGTCGATCAAGACGCTCGAGCCGCTCAATCCGCGCTTCGTGTCGGTGACTTATGGGGCCGGCGGTTCGACCCGCGAACGCACTCATGCGACCGTCGAACGGATCCTCAAGGAAACGCCTTTAACGCCGGCCGCGCACCTGACCTGCGTCGGCGCAAGCCGCGATGAAGTCGACGAGGTAGCGCGCAGTTACTGGGCCGCCGGCGTTCGCCACATCGTCGCCCTGCGCGGCGATCCCACTGAGCCGGGCTCCAAATACAAGTCGCATCCCGGCGGATACCGCGACGCGGTCGACCTCGTCGCTGGCCTCAAGAAGGTCGCGCCGTTCGACATTTCCGTTGCGGCCTATCCCGAAATCCACCCCGACTCCTCGACGCGCCAGTTCGACATCGAGAATCTGAAGCGCAAGGTGGATGCAGGCGCCGATCGCGCGATCACGCAATTCTTCTTCTCGGCCGACTGCTTCTTCCGTTTCCGCGATGAGGCGGCTGCGGCGGGGATCGGCGTCGAGATCGTCCCGGGCATCCTGCCCGTCTCCAACGTCGCCCAGACGCGCCGCTTTGCGGACATGTGCGGCGCCAGCATCCCGGATTGGCTCAACGGCCTCTTCGAAGGCCTCGACGAGCTTCCCGCGGCCCGCCAGCTGATCGCCGCGACCGTCGCGGCGGAGCTGTGCGGCCAGCTCTACGCGGGCGGCGTCCGCTGCTTCCATTTCTACACGCTCAATCGCGCAGAGCTCACCTACGCGATCTGTCACCTACTCGGAGTACGCGCACAATCATGACTCTTTCCGCGAGCCTCCGCTCCGAAGCCGCCAAGCGCATCCTGATCAAGGACGGCGCCTACGGGACGCAGATCCAGCAATATCGCCTGAAAGAAGCCGATTATTGTGGCGGGCTCGACCTCTTGAAGGACCAGCGCGGCAACAACGACGTGCTGAACCTGACCAAGCCCGAAGTCGTTCGCGCGATCTGCGAGGCATTCGCCGAGGCGGGGGCCGAAATCCTCGCGACCAACACCTTCAACGCCAACTCCATCAGCCAGGCCGACTTCGCCGCGGAAGCGTTGGTCCGCCAGATGAACCGTGCGTCCGCCGAAATCGTCCGCGAAGTCGCCGACCGCCACACGGCTAAGGACGGCAGGCCGCGCTGGGTCGCCGGAGCGATCGGCCCGACGAACAAGACGCTGTCGCTCTCGCCCAACGTCAACGATCCGGCCTTCCGCGAGGTCGACTTCGACCAAGTGAAGGCCGTTTATCGCGAGCAGGTCGACGCACTCGTCGAAGGCGGCGTCGACTTCATCCTCATCGAGACCATTTTCGACACGCTGAACGGCAAGGCCGCGATCATGGCGAAACTCGAGGCGGAACAGGCGCTTGGGCGCGAGCTGCCGCTGATGATCTCGATGACGCTCACCGACCTCTCTGGCCGCAACCTCTCCGGCCACACGGTCGAGGCCTTCTGGGCGTCGGTCCGCCATGCAAAGCCGGTCACGATCGGGCTCAACTGCTCGTTCGGCGCCGCCCAGCTTCGTCCGCATCTCGCCGCGCTCGCGTCGATGGCGGACACGTTGGTCATGGCCTATCCGAACGCCGGTCTTCCCAACGAGCTTGGCGAATATGACGAGGCGGCCGAGCAAACCGCGGCGCAGGTCCGCGACTGGGCTCAAAATGGTTTGGTGTACATTGTCGGCGGCTGTTGCGGGACGACTCCCCTGCACATCGCCGCGATTGCCGGGGCGGTGCGCGATTGCACGCCGCGCACCGTTCCGGCTGCACGTGATGGGACTTTGCTTGCCGGCCTCGAGCCGATGCTGATCGCCGCCTGAAAAAAGATGGAAATGTCATCAGTGAATGAAGCCGGCGCCGGCGCGCGCTTTGTGAATATTGGCGAGCGCTGCAACGTCACCGGTTCGGCGCGGTTCAAGAAGCTCGTCCTCGCCGGCGACTACGACGCAGCGGTCGAGGTTGCGCGCGACCAGGTCGAGAACGGCGCGCAGATCGTCGACGTCAACATGGACGAGGCGCTGCTCGATTCAGAGCAGGCGATGACCGTGTTCCTGAAGCGCATCGCGGCCGAGCCGGACATCGCGCGGGTGCCGGTAATGATCGACAGCTCCAAGTGGAGCGTGATCGAGGCGGGCCTGAAATGCGCATCGGGCAAGCCGATCGTCAACTCGATCAGCATGAAGGAAGGTGAGGGGCCGTTCCTGGAGCTCGCCCGCAAGTGCAGGGCCTATGGCGCCGCCGTCGTCGTCATGGCCTTCGACGAGGTCGGCCAGGCCGACACGGTCGAACGCAAGGTCGCGATCTGCGAACGCGCCTACAAGCTGCTGACCGCGGACGGCACCGACGCCAGCGACATCATCTTCGATCCCAACATCTTCGCGGTCGCGACCGGCATCGACGAGCATCGACGCTACGCGATCGATTTCATCGAGGCCTCGCGCGAGATCCGCCGCCGATGCCCCGGCACGCACATCTCGGGCGGCCTCTCGAACCTCAGTTTTTCCTTCCGGGGCAACGAGCCGGTGCGCCGTGCGATGCACAGCGTCTTTCTCTACCACGCGATCCCGGCCGGCATGGACATGGGCATCGTCAACGCCGGCCAGCTCGACGTTTACGACCAGATCGACGGCGAGCTTCGCGAGGCTTGCGAGGACGTGATCCTCGACCGCCGGGACGATGCGACGGAGCGGCTGATTGCGCTCGCCGAGAAGTACAAGGGTACCGACGAGGCCGAGGAGAAGAAGCTTGCCGAATGGCGCTCGCTCCCCGTCGCCGAGCGCCTGTCCTACGCGCTGGTGAAGGGCATCGACGCCCACATCCTCGACGACACCGAGGAAGCGCGGCAACAGTTCGAGCGGCCGATCCAGGTCATCGAAGGGCCGCTGATGGACGGCATGAACGTCGTCGGCGACCTATTCGGGTCGGGCAAGATGTTCCTGCCGCAAGTGGTGAAGTCGGCGCGCGTCATGAAGCGCGCGGTCGCGCATCTCATCCCCTTCATCGAAGCCGAAAAGGAAAGAACCGGCGCGACGCAGGGCAAGGGCCGGATCGTGATGGCGACCGTCAAGGGCGACGTTCACGACATCGGCAAGAACATCGTGGGCGTCGTCCTGCAGTGCAACGGCTTCGAGGTGATCGACCTTGGCGTAATGGTGCCTTGGCAGGACATCCTCAAGGCCGCGAACGACAATGGTGCGCACATGATAGGCTTGTCGGGCCTGATCACGCCGTCGCTTGACGAGATGGTGACCGTCGCGGGCGAGATGCAGCGGGCGGAGATGCAGCTGCCGCTCCTCATCGGCGGCGCGACGACGAGCAAAGCGCATACGGCGCTTCGCATCGACCCGGCGTACACGGGACCGGTGATCCACGTTCTCGACGCGAGCCGCGCCGTCGGCGTTGCCTCCAGCCTCGTCTCCGACACTCAGCGCGAGCCGCTGATCGCGACCACGGCCGAGGATTACGACAAGCTCAGGAAGTCGCGCGAGCGCAGCGGACAGAGCGAGCTTTCCAGCATCGCCGACGCTCGCGACAACGGCTTCGCCTACGATCCGTCAGGCCAGGCGAAGGCGCCCGCCTATCCCGGCCTGCACCATATCGGCGAATGGCCGCTCGCCGACCTTCGCGCCTCGATCGACTGGACGCCTTTCTTCCGCGCCTGGGAGCTTGCCGGCACCTATCCTGCGATCCTCGACGATCCCATCGTCGGCGAGAGCGCGCGCAACCTGTTCGCCGACGCGCAGAAGATGCTCGACCGGCTGATCGCCGAGCGCTGGGTGACTCCGAAAGCGACCGTCGGGCTATGGCGCTGCCGCCGCGAGGGCGACGACATCCTCGTGCTCGCCGGCAACGACTGGACCCGTGTCCCGATGCTCCGCCAGCAGGTGAAGAAGCGGCAGGGCAGGGCCAACATGTGCCTCGCCGACTTCATCAATCCCGAAGGCGAGGACTGGATCGGCGGTTTCGCGGTCGGGATCCATGGGCTCGAAGCGCACCTCGCGCGCTTCAAGGCGGAGAATGACGATTATTCGGACATCCTCCTCAAGGCGCTCGCCGACCGCTTGGCGGAAAGCTTCGCCGAGGTGCTTCACGCCGAAGTCCGCAACCGCCTGTGGGGTTATGCAGACGAGCATCTCTCGAACGAGCAGCTGATCCGTGAGAAATATGAGGGCATCCGCCCTGCGCCCGGCTATCCGGCTTGCCCGGACCACAGCCTCAAGCCGGTGCTGTTCGAGATGTTGGGCAGCCAGCCCGGCGAGGTCACGCTGACCGAGAATTTCGCGATGCTGCCGACCTCGGCCGTCTCTGGCTTCTACTTCGGCCACCGCGATAGCAATTATTTCGGCGTCGCCCGCATCGGCCGCGACCAGCTCGAGGATTATGCGGCGCGCCGCGGCGTCTCGGTCGAACAAGCCGAACGCTGGCTCCGTCCGAACCTCGACTAGGCTGTGCGCAGGCACTAGCTCCGTCCCGATGCTCCGGCGGCTCCTAGTTCTTTTCGCGCTTTTGCTCGTGCCAGCATTCGCGCAGGCGCAGCACATCACGCCGGAGCTGGTCGCCGAAGGCCCAGCGCCGGCGGGCGGCGAGGTCGAGCTTGCCATCCACATGCGCACCAACCCGGGCTGGCACGGCTATTGGCTGAACCCCGGCGATGCTGGCCTGCCGATGGACGTGAAGTGGCGCCTGCCGAAGGGCTTTGCGGCCGGTCCGCTGCGCTACCCTGTGCCCGGGCGGATCGAGATCGCTGACCTCATGAACTACGTCTACGAGCACGATTATGCGGTGCTCGTGCGGTTGAAGGTGCCGGCGGACGCGCACGGCACCATTCCGATCCGCGCCGACGCGCGCTGGCTCGCCTGCACCGACAAAGTCTGCGTGCCCGAGCAGGGCGAGCTCTCGCTCGATTTGCTGGTCGGCACCGGAACCCCCAGCCGCGCGGAGTTCGACGCGTGGCGGCAGGCGCTTCCGCAGCCGCTCGGCAGCCTTGCCCGTTTCAACATCGCGGGCGACGACGTGCGCATCGCCATCCCGCTCCCGCGCGACGTGAAGGTCGGCGAGCCCTATATCTTCCCAGCCGAAGACGGCGTCGTCGATTACGGCGCCGAGCAGCATTTCCGACGCAGCGACGATCTCCTCGTCGTCCATCTCAAGCACCGCGAAGCGAAGCCGACTACGTTCGACGGCGTGCTTGCCTTCGGGTCGAGCGGCGGGGTCGCATTTCACGCCGTTCCCGGCTCGGTGCCGCGAGGCGACAGCCCGATTGGGGAAATCGGAGCGCACAAGACGCCTTGGGCCATCCTTGGCGCCATCCTCGGCGGGATCCTGCTGAACCTGATGCCGTGCGTGTTCCCGATCCTTGCGCTGAAGGCGCTTCATCTTTCCCGCGCCGGCGGAGAAGCCCGCGAGGCACGTTTGGACGCGCTCGCTTATGCTGCGGGTGCCATCGTCGGGACGGGTGCGCTCGGCGGGATCCTGCTCGCAATCCGCGCTGCCGGATCGGAAGCCGGCTGGGCGTTCCAGCTGCAGGATCCGCGAACGATCATGCTTCTGCTCCTGCTTGCGGTTGCGATCACCGCGAACCTGATTGGGCTTTTCGAGCTTCCGGTCCTCGGCGGCCGCGCGCAGCCCGCGGGCAGCTTCGGCACCGGCGCTCTCGCGGCGTTCGTCGCGACGCCGTGCGCCGGGCCCTTCCTTGGCGCAGCCCTCGGTACGGCGCTGCTCCTTCCGGCGACCGGCTCAGTGCTCGTGTTCGCCGCGCTCGGCCTCGGTCTTGCTCTGCCCTTTGTCGTCATTGCCTTCATTCCGGCGCTTCGCACGCGTCTGCCGAAGCCGGGCACGTGGATGCGGCGCCTCCAGCGATTCCTCGCCATCCCGATGGCGGCGAGCGCTGTTGCTGCACTGTGGCTGCTCTACCGGCAGGGCGGCACGCTTGCCCTCGGCCTTGGCCTGGCGGCCACCATTGGGCTCTTCTTGCTGTTCTTCGGCGCCGGCCAGCGCCAGCGTGACGGTCACAGGATCTTCTGGACGTTGCCCGCCGTCCTCGCGGTTGTCGCGCTGGTGATCGCCGTCATGCCGCGGAGTGCCCCGGCAGAGGCAAGCATACCCGCCGGTACCGAGTCCTGGAGCGAATCGCGACTTGCGGCCTACCAACAGCAAAACAGGCCGGTCTTCGTCTATTTCACCGCCGACTGGTGCCTAAGCTGCAAGGTGAACGAAGCGACGTCGATTGAACGGGACGAGGTGCAGGACGCCTTGCGTAAGGCAGGCGTGAAGGTGTTAGCGGGCGACTGGACCAAAGGCGATCCCGCCATCACCCGTTTCCTCGAAAGCCAGGGCCGCGCGGGCGTACCGCTCTACCTCTGGTACGCGCCCGGCAAGCCGCCCGAAGAGCTGCCCCAGGTCCTGACGCCGGATATGCTCATTTCCCGCGCTCAGGCGCTCCCGAAGCCCTAGGCGCCGCGCTCCAGACCTTTTTGCCGGCCACCCACGTCTCCAGCACCTGCGTGCGCGCTAGCTCCTGCGCGTTCACTGTGGTCGGATCGCGGTCGACCAGGATGAAGTCCGCCCATTTCCCCGGCTCCAGCGCGCCGATCCGATCCTCCGCAAAGTCGGCATAGGCCGCGCCACGCGTGTAAGCCGTGAGCGCCTGCTCCAGCGTCACGCGCTGCTCCGTATACCATCCGCCCGCAGGCTGACCGTTCACGTCCTGCCGGCTGATCGCGGCGGACAAGCCCGGGAACGGGTTGGGCGATTCCACCGGGAAGTCGGTGCCGAACGCCAGCTTCGCTCCCGTCTTCAGCATCGACTGCCACGCATAGGCGCACTTCAGTCGCGGCGGGTCGAGCCGCTTCTCCGCCATCTGACGGTCGCTCGTCTGGTGCGTCGGCTGCATCGAGGCGATGATTCCCGCCCGCCCGACGCGCGGCAGGTCGACGCAATCGACGATCTGCGCATGCTCGATCCGCCAGCGGCGGTTCGTCCCGTACTTGCCGTTCAGCCACTCATAATTGCCGATCGCCTGCGCATTGGCGGCATCGCCGATGGCGTGCGTGGCGATCTGGAAGCCCCGCGCCGCGGCGGCATCCTCATTCGCACGAAGCTCGGCGTCGGAGTGGAGCCGGTTGCCGGTCGTGTCCGGCTTGTCGGCATAGGGCCGCTTGAGCCAAGCGCCGCGCGAGCCGAGCGCTCCGTCCGCGAAGAATTTGACGCCAACAGCGCGGAGGCGGTCGCCGTACATCCAGTCGGTTGGCCGCGGGACCACGGCGAACGGGTCGGACCCGGCGGGCAAGAAGTCGTCGAGCAAATAGACCATAAGCCGGACCTGCATGCGCCCCGCATCGCCGGCGCGGCGGAAGGTGTTCCAGTCGTCGATGGTGGTGCTCATCGACCCTGCGCCCGTTAAGCCGAAACCCAGAAGAATTTCCTGAGCCTTTGCGAAAGCCTCATCGCGTTGTGCGTCGCTGGTCGCAGGAATTGCTTTGTCGACCAGCTCCCTAGCCGTGTCGACGAAGAGGCCGTTGATGATATTGCCGCCCGCAGGTGCCGGTGTAGCCGGAGAAACGCCGGCAGCGCGCATGGCGGCGCTGTTCACGAGAATGGCGTGACTGTCGACGCGCTCCAGCACCACGGGTCGATCGGGAACGATCGCGTCGAGGTCGGCCGCCGTCGGGAATTTCTTGTCCGGCCACGACTCCTGGTTCCAGCCGAAGCCGATCAGCCATGCATCATTCGGATGCGCCGCCGCATAGGTGCGCAGCCGCTGCTGAAGGTCTGCGAGGGAAGTCGTGCCGGTAAGGTCAAGATGCACCGCCGCGAAACCGAGGTCCATGACGTGGCCGTGCGCATCGACGAAGCCGGGAAGGAGGGTCCGGCCACCCCCATCCACAACCTCTGTGATCCCTGCTTTGTGAAACTCGGCGCGGTCCATGACGGCTTTCACCTTGCCCTGGCCGTCGATCACCAGCGTGTTGAAATGCTGCAGCCTGCCGTCGGCGCCGACCTGCATGCCGTTCACATGCGTGATCATCGTGTCCGACCAGGCGGGGGAGGCGAACAGCGCGGCGGTAAGCGCCAGGAGCGTCTTATTCATGGCCGCCCGCTTAGCATTGTTCGACCAAGCGTGAAGGGCTAGGCCGCCCGCCATGCTTCAGCCTCCCACGATCGACGATATCCGCGCCGCCGCAGAGCGCATCAAAGGCGCCGTCGTCCGCACCCCTATGCTGGTCAGCCGCACCCTTTCCGAGATCATCGGCGCCGAGGTCTGGCTGAAGTTCGAGAATCTCCAGTTCACCGCCGCCTACAAGGAGCGGGGGGCGCTCAACAAATTGCTACAGCTGACGCCGGAAGAGCGCGGTCGCGGCGTCATCGCGGCATCGGCCGGAAACCACGCTCAGGCCGTCGCCTACCATGCGAAGCGGCTCGGCATCCCCGCCACCATCGTCATGCCCGCCAACACGCCAACCGTGAAGGTGACTCAAACCGCCGGCCACGGTGCCGACGTCGTCCTGCACGGCAACATGTTCGACGACGCCTACGCCCATGCGCGGGAGTTGGCGCTGGAGAGGGGCTTCGTCTTCGTCCACCCGTTCGACGATCCGCAGATCATCGCGGGCGCCGGAACGACCGCGCTCGAAATGTTCGAGGATGCTTCGGACCTCGACATGATCGTCGTGCCTATCGGCGGCGGCGGCCTGATGTCGGGCGTCTCGATCGCGTCGCGCGCGCTCAATCCGGGCATCCAGCTGATCGGCGTCGAGGCCGAGCTTTATCCGTCGATGAAATGCGCGATCCAAGGCTGCCACATGCCGCTCGGCGGCGACACGCTCGCCGAGGGAATTGCGGTGAAGCAGCCGGGTGAGCTGACGTCGCGGATCCTCAAGGAATATGCGAACGACGTGGTGCTCGTCCCGGAGCGCGACCTCGAACGTGCGGTCGCAATGCTCGTCGGAATCGAGAAGACCGTCGTCGAAGGGGCAGGGGCAGCCGGCCTTGCCGCGATGCTCGCCGAACCCGAGCGCTTTCGCGGCAAGAAGGTCGCCACCATCCTCTGCGGCGGCAACATCGACACGCACCTCCTCGCCAACGTCCTCGTTCGCGACCTCGTGCGTGGCGGAAGGATCGCGAGACTCCGAGTCGCCGTCCAGGACCAGCCCGGCGCGCTCGCCGCGATCACGCGCCAGGTGTACGAGGCGGGCGCTAACGTCATCGAAATCCGCCACAGCCGCATCTTCAACGCGCTACCCGCCAAGGACACCGTTATCGAAGTCGAATGCGAGGCACGCGACGCCCAGACGATCGACGATGTCGTCGCGCGACTCGAGAAGGCGGGATTCAGGGTCGAGCGCGCCCAGCTCGACTGATTTTCACTCAGCTGGTGACACTTTCCTGTCCCCCAGCGGGACAGGATCGCAATTCCGTCGATTTTGAGGCGTCCGAACTCTTTTCATTGGCGTTTACCAGTCGCATAAACGGCAGCGTAACCAAATAAGTGAGGTCGCCGGGTGAGCGCACCCTTCCGCTTCCCGAAATTCTTCGTCACGAACCCTAGTCCGTGCCCCTATCTGGCGGGCAAGGTCGAGCGGAAGGTTTTCACCGAACTCACCGGCCGTCACGCCAGCGAATTGAACGAGGCGCTTGGACGCATCGGCTTCCGCCGGAGCCAGTCCGTCGCTTACCGCCCGAGCTGCATCGACTGCTCGGCATGCGTCTCGGTCCGGGTGCTCGCTGCCGAATTCGAAGCGAGCGCGAGCCAGCGCAAATTGCTCCGCAGGCACGCCGACCTCGAGGTCAGCGCGTGCAAGCCGTGGACCACTGACGAGCAATACAGCCTGCTCCGCCGCTACCTGTCCGCGCGCCATCCCGGCGGCGGCATGGCCGAAATGGACGAGAGCGACTTCGCCGACATGGTCGAACAGAGCCCGGTCCGCACCTACGTCATCGAATATCGTGAGCCGTCGGTGGACGGACGGCCAGGGAGGCTGGTCGGCGCATGCCTCTCGGACCAGCAGAGCGACGGCCTGTCGATGATCTACAGCTTCTTCGACGTTGGGCCGGAGGCGCGAAAGGGTCTCGGCACCTACATCATCCTCGATCATATCGTGCGCGCGGCGCGGACCGGACTGCCGTACGTCTATCTCGGCTACTGGGTCGAAGGCTCGACCCGCATGGCCTACAAGACCGGGTTCAAGCCGCTCGAACAGCTCGGGCGCGACGGCTGGCGGCGGATGGGCGAGGGCGAGCCCGACACGGGCAAGAAATCGATCATCCTCCCGGCCCGCCGCACGCGCAGCCGGATTCTCACCGAAGCCTAGCCGCTCTTCGGCAACCGCCGCAGCGCGAGTACCATCGCGCCGACCACGCAGCCTGCGAAAAGGCCCGCCTCGAGGCCGGCGGCCGAGACATGCACCGCTCGATCGAGCAACGGATCGGCGAAGGCGTGGCTGATTTCGTCCATTCGAAGCCGCGAATTCGGGAAGCCGCTGATGAGGAGTTCGAGGCTGCCGAGCATTAGCCGCCCGCCGAGAACCCAGATAATCACGCCCGCCGCTGCGCCGAAACCCCCGCCGATCGACAGCGCGCGCCGGACGGAGGTGCCCCGCAGCGCGATCGCCACCGCAAGTCCCACGGCCGCGCCGATCAACGCTCCTTCGGGTCCGCCCGTGATATTGCCGGGCGAACGGCCGACGAGGAGCGTGAACGCGTCGAGGCCAAGGAGCTTGCCAAACGCGCCCACCAGCAGGCCACCCGCTGCGCCGCCAACAACACTCCACATTGCCGACGACGGCCGTGCAAAGCGTGCCATGGCGATCCCGACGCTGACTCCGGCGGCGCCGATCAGAGCGACGAGAATTGTCACCGCGAGCAGCACCAGAAGGATCGACAGCGCCCCGGGGCCGGTCTGGACCGGCTGCGACGCGGCCGCGAAGCCGTAGATCAGGCCGCCGATAAATCCTGCTGCTCCGCCGCCTGCGATCCCGGCCGACAAGGTCGTCATGAACTGGCGCCATCGCTGCGCGTCCGCGGCCGGCGCCCGGACAGCCGTTCGTTCCTGGTCTGCAAGCACCTCGACGGGCGCTATGAAGCGGTAGCCGTGCTTGGGCACCGTCTCGATGAATCGCGGCCGGTTGGCGTCGTCGCCGAGCTTTCGCCGCAAGGTCTTGATGCATTGGGTCAGCGCTTCGTCGGTGACCGGAACGCCGCGCCAGACCTCGTCGAGGAACTGGTCCTTCGGCACCAGCTTGCCGCCGTCGCGCACCAGCAAGGCGAGCGCGTCGAGGTAACGGGCGTTGAGCTCGACCGGACTGTCGCCCTCAACCAGCCGGCGCTCCCGGGTATCGAGCACGAACCCTTCGAACGCGAAGCACGCCGACACTTTTCAGCCGTTCCTCATGACTTGCTCATGCCTCTCACGGGCAATTGCGCCAAACCCATGGCCATAGTCATGCATGGAGGTTGGATAATGGCAAGCAAGGCGAGTGGCGGCGGCGGCGCGGGGATCCCTTGGCGACTGGTCGGATGGGCGATCCCGGTTGGACTGCTGATGATCCCGCTAGTCGCACATTGGCCGTGGACGCTGTTCGATTTCGTCTTCGCCGGCGCGATGTTCGCAACTGTCGGCGGCCTGTTCGAACTGGCAGTCCGCAAAAGCGGGAATTGGGCTTTCAGGGGCGGCGTAGCCGTGGCGCTGGCGACGAGCTTTCTGTTGGTGTGGATCAACGGCGCGGTCGGGATCATCGGCAATGAGGACAATCCGCTGAACCTGATGTTCTTCGGCGTGATTGGCGCGGCTCTCGTCGGCGCGATCGTCGCGCGGTTCAGGGCAGAGGGGATGGCGAGGGCGATGACGGTCGTCGCCGCGATCCAAGGGATGATCGGCGTCGGCGTGTTCATGGCCGACGCCGGCGCAACGGAACCGCCAGGCCGCTTCGCCCTGCTGTTCCTGATCGAGGCCTTCGCCGGGCTCTGGCTGCTGTCGGCCTGGCTGTTCCGGAAGGCGGCGCGGCGCTAGGCAAAAGAAAAGGGCGGGGCACCGAGGCGCCCCGCCCATTCGCTTTCGATGTTCCGGTTGTTAGGCGACAGCCGCCTGCGGCTCGCTCTCTTCGCCCTCGTCGGCGTCGCGCAGCACATAGCCGCGGCCCCAGACGGTCTCGATGTAATTGGCGCCGCCACAGGCAAGGCTCAGCTTCTTGCGCAGCTTGCAGATGAACACGTCGATGATCTTGAGCTCGGGCTCATCCATGCCGCCGTAAAGGTGGTTGAGGAACATTTCCTTGGTGAGCGTCGTGCCCTTGCGGAGCGAAAGCAGCTCCAGCATCGCATATTCCTTGCCGGTCAGATGCACGCGGGCGCCGTCGACTTCGACCGTCTTGGCGTCGAGGTTCACGGCGAGCTTGCCGGTGCGGATGACCGATTGCGAATGGCCCTTCGAACGGCGCACGATCGCATGGATGCGGGCAACCAGCTCGTCGCGGTGGAAGGGCTTGGTGACGTAATCGTCGGCGCCGAAGCCGAGCGCACGAACCTTGCTGTCCATTTCACCGATGCCGGAAAGAATTAGAACCGGCGTCGAGACCTTCGCCGTGCGGACTTTCTTAAGCACGTCATAGCCGTGCATGTCCGGCAGGTTCAGGTCCAAGAGAATGATGTCGTAGTCATACAGTTTCGCGAGATCGAGGCCTTCTTCCCCGAGGTCGGTCGTGTAGACGTTGAAGCCCTCTGTACCGAGCATCAGTTCGATCGCTTTCGCGGTCGTCGGCTCGTCTTCGATCAGCAGCACGCGCATCGTGATTTCCCCCCTCCGCAACCGCAAGCGTTACGCGCTCTTAACGGCTCTGAAGCGTCCATTAACCATTCGAGGTCTGAAGGGAAAAGGTTAATATTGTGTAACTGCATGGATTCCTTGGATTCGTTGCAGGAGAGTCACAATCCGCTTCGGAGCGATGATCCTGTTGGACAGCCGAAATAGCATTCGCTCGTCCTGAGCGGAGTGTCTGAGACGAGCGTAAGTTTGCTTGGTGCATCGGCGCGTGGCACCTGCGCGCCAATGTTGTCTGACCGCATCCTTTTCATCGACGGCGAGGCCATCGTGCTCGACAAGCCGGCCGGCCTGCCGGTCGACGCCCCGCGTCGCGGCGGCGATTCGATTGCGTCCAGGCTGGATGAGCTGAAGTGCGGCTTCAAACGTCCGCCGACACCGATGCACCGGCTCGATACAGACACCAGCGGCTGCCTCCTCTTCGCGCGTTCGCCCAAGGCGCGGTCCACATTTCAGCAGGCCTTCGAAGGCCGCGCGGTTGAGAAATTCTACCTGGCGGTCCTTGCGACCGAGGTTGCCGACGAGGCCGGAGAGATTGACCTGCCCCTCGCGAAGCATTCGACCGCAGAAGCCGGGTGGAAGATGGTCTTTGATGAACATGGTCTCCCGGCGACAACGCGCTGGCGGCGGCTCGCGGTCCGCGATGGGTCCACTCTGGTCGAGTTTCAGCCGCTGACGGGCCGGACGCACCAAATTCGCGCGCACGCACGCGAGGCGTTCGGGCGCGGGATCGTCGGCGACCGCGTCTACGGCGTCCCCGGCGGCCCGATGCTTCTTCACGCCTCGCGCCTCGTCGTTCCGCGGCAGGGCAAGCCCGCGATCGACGTCACCGCGCCGCTTCCCGACTATTTTGCGGAATGGGCCGATGCGGCCTGAGGACGTCAATATTCCGGAGGACGCGCTCAGCGAAAGCTTCCTCGCCGCGACCGGGCCGGGCGGGCAGAACGTCAACAAGGTCGCGACCGCGGTGCAGCTCCGCGTCGACCTCTTCAAGCTCGGCCTTCACCCCGACGCCTATGAGCGCCTGAGGCAGATCGCAGGAAGCCGGGTCACCGGTGCTGGCGAAATCCTCATCAACGCGCGCCGCTTCCGCACCCAGGAGGCGAACCGCACCGACGCGCGGCGACGACTGGCGGAGATGATTGCGGCTGCCCATATGGTACAAGCCAAGCGCAAGCCGACGCGCCCGAGCCGGGCGGCCAAGGCTCAGCGGGTGGACAAGAAGCGCCAGCGAAGCGCGGTCAAGCAAGGCCGCGGAAAGGTGACGTTCGATTGACCTACGACTTCAAGATCGCCGCGGCCGACACCGTGACCATGTACCGCGACCTCGCGTCCGCGCTCGAGGGCCTCGTCACCGGCGAGCCCGACCCGATTGCGAACATGGCCAACGCTTCCGCGCTCATCTTCGAGACTTTGCCCGACGTGAACTGGGTCGGCTTCTACCGCAATTTCGGTGGGACGCTCGTCCTCGGGCCGTTCCAGGGCCGCCCCGCCTGCATCCGGATGAGCTTCGATGAAGGCGTCTGCGGCGCCGCGGCCAAGAGCCGCCAGGTGCAGCGCGTCGAGGACGTCCACGCCTTTCCCGGTCACATTGCCTGCGACAGCGCATCGAACAGTGAAATCGTCGTTCCCCTTATCCGCGACGGCGATGTCCTCGGCGTGCTCGACATCGACAGCCCGAAGGCGGCGCGCTTCACCGAAGAGGATGAGGCGGGCTGCGTACGGCTTGGGGAGATCCTCTCCCGCGTCCTGTAGCCCTTGACCTGAGGGGCCGCATTGGCTTTGAGCCGCGCGAGCCTTGTCAGGACAGTGCCCATGCCGATCGAACTCAAGATGCCCGCCCTTTCTCCGACCATGGAGGAGGGCACGCTCGCGAAGTGGCTGGTGAAGGAAGGCGACAAGGTCGCCAGCGGCGATATCCTCGCCGAGATCGAGACCGACAAGGCGACGATGGAGTTCGAGGCCGTCGACGAAGGCACGATCGCAAAGATCATCGTTCCCGAGGGCACCGATGGCGTGAAGGTCGGCGCGCCGATCGCCATCCTCGCCGGCGAGGGCGAGGACGCCTCGGCTGCGAGTGCGGCTCCAAAGGCGGACACGCCCGCACCCGCGCCGCCCAAGGCCGTGCCCGAACCCAAGGCTGACGCGACTCCGAAAGCCGCTCCGCCGCCGCAGGCGCCCGTCGAGACGCCCGCCGCGCCGCCGCAGCCCGCGCGCGCCGAAGGCGACCGCGTCAAGGCGTCGCCGCTCGCGCGCCGCCTCGCCCAGGCGCAGAACATCGACCTTGGCGCGATCCAGGGCAGCGGCCCCGGCGGCCGCATCGTCCGCGCCGACATCGACGCCGCGGCCGGCAAGGCTCCAGCTGCGGCTCCGGCCCAGGCAGCCGCACCCGCTCCCGCAGCCGCCAGTCACGCCGTCCTTCCCGGACCGATGGAGCAGGCCATCCCGCACGAGGCGGTCAAGCTGTCGAACATGCGCAAGACCATTGCGCGCCGCCTAACGGAGTCGAAGCAGCAGGTCCCGCACATCTATCTCACCGTCGACATCCAGCTGGACGCGCTTCTGAAGCTCCGCGGCGAGCTCAACGCCGGCCTCGAGAGCCGCGGCGTCAAGCTCAGCGTCAACGATCTCCTCATCAAGGCGCTCGCGCAGGCGCTGATGGCGGTGCCGCAGTGCAACGTCAGCTTCGCCGGCGATCAACTGCTCAAATACGGCCGCGCCGACGTATCGGTGGCGGTGTCGATCCCGTCCGGTCTCATCACCCCGATCATCGTCGGCGCCGACACCAAAAGCGTGTCGGCCATCTCCACCGAGATGAAGGACCTCGCCGCCCGCGCGAAGGAGGGCAAGCTCCAGCCGCCCGAATATCAGGGCGGCACCGCGAGCCTCTCGAACATGGGCATGTACGGCATCAAGCAGTTCGAAGCCGTCATCAACCCGCCGCAGGGCATGATCATGGCGATCGGCGCGGGCGAGAAGCGGCCCTATGTCGTCAATGACTCGCTGCAGATCGCGACCGTCATGAGCGCCACCGGCAGCTTCGATCACCGCGCCATCGACGGGGCCGACGGGGCCAGGCTGATGAAAGAGTTCAAGGACCTGGTCGAGAACCCGCTGGGGATGCTGGCTTGAGCCGAGAGGCGGTGATCCGTGTCACCGCCATGCCCGCCGATACCAACCCCTACGGCGGCGTGTTCGGCGGCTGGCTGATGGGGCAAATGGGGTTGGCCTGCGGGTCGTTCGTGTCGCGGCTCACTCACGGAAAGGCCCTGCTTGTCGCGGCAGACGCGATCAAGTTCCCTGGCGCGATGGCCGTCGGCGATGAGCTCAGCGTCTATGTCGATCTCATGAAGCAGGGCCGCAGCTCGCTGCGGCTCAAGGCCGAAGCGGTCGCTCGCCAGCGCGACGGCGAAAACGAAACCATCGTGGCTGAGGGCGAGTTCACCTTCGTCGCGCTCGACGACAAAAACCAGCCGCGACCAATTGCGGCGGAAAAGGAAAGCAATGGCTGACAATTACGACGTCATCGTTCTCGGCTCCGGCCCCGGCGGCTATGTGGCCGCGATCCGCGCTGCGCAGCTTGGTCTCAAGCCCGCGATCGTCGAGCGCGAGAACCTCGGCGGCATCTGCCTCAACTGGGGCTGCATCCCGACCAAGGCGCTGCTGCGGACGGCCGAGGTGTTCCACTACATGACGCACGCCGACGCTTACGGCCTCAGCAATGAAAAGCCGTCGTTCGACCTCGCCAAGGTGGTGGCCCGCAGCCGGGCGGTGGCGAAGCAGCTCAACCAGGGCGTCACGCACCTGATGAAGAAGAACAAGATCACGGTCGTGATGGGCGAGGGCGCACTGACCGGGAAAGGCAAGCTGTCGGTGAAGGGCGTGGACGGCAAGAATACCGATTTGACCGCCAAGCACATTATCGTCGCCACCGGTGCCCGCGCACGCGACCTGCCGTTTGCCAAGGCCGACGGCAAGAAGATCTGGACGTACCGCCACGCCATGACGCCGCCCGAGATGCCGACCGAGCTTCTCGTCATCGGCTCGGGCGCGATCGGGATCGAGTTTGCGAGCTTCTACGCGGACCTCGGCGCCAAGGTGACGGTAGTCGAGATGCTCGACCGCGTCGTCCCCGTTGAGGATGCGGAAGTCAGCGCTCAGCTCGCCAAGAGCCTTCAGAAGCAGGGGCTCACCGTGCTCACCTCGGCCGGCGTTGAAAGCCTGACCCCCGACGCGAAGGGCGTCACCGCCAAGATCAAGACGAGCGACGGCAAGTCCGCCGAGCACAAGTTCAGCCACTGTATCGTCGCGGTCGGCATCGTCCCGAACACCGAGAATATCGGGCTGCAGGCGCTCGGCGTGAAGACGACCAAGGGTCATATCGACACCGACCCGATGTGCCGCACCAATGTGGCCGGCATCTGGGCCATCGGCGACGTCACCGCGCCGCCCTGGCTCGCCCACAAGGCCAGCCACGAGGGCGTCACCGCCGCCGAGGCGATCGCGAAGGAGCTCGGCAACAAGGACGTGCATCCGCATCCGACCGACCCCAAGAACATTCCCGGCTGCACCTATTGCCGGCCGCAGGTCGCGAGCGTCGGCCTCACCGAAGCTGCCGCTAAGGACAAGGGCTATCAGGTGAAGGTCGGCAAGTTCCCGGCAATCGGGAACGGCAAGGCGATCGCGCTCGGCGAGGTCGAAGGCTTCGTGAAGACCGTGTTCGATGCGAAGACTGGCGAACTTCTCGGCGCGCACATGATCGGCGCCGAGGTCACCGAGCTGATCCAGGGCTATACGATCGGCAAGCAGGCCGAGCTGGTCGAGGATGATTTCATCCAGACGGTGTTCCCGCACCCGACTCTCAGCGAGATGATGCACGAAAGCGTGCTCGCTGCGTTTGGCCGTGTGATCCACATTTGAGCGCACCCACCGCCAGCACGCGCACGCTCGTCGTCGCGCTTCTCGCGAACCTCGGCATCGCCGTGTCGAAGTTCGCCGCGGCGGCGGTCACCGGCTCGTCGGCGATGCTGACCGAGGGCGTCCACAGCGTCGTTGATTCCACCAACCAGCTGTTGCTGATGTGGGGCCGGCGCGCCGCGAAGCGGCCGCCCGACAAGGCGCACCCGTTCGGTTACGGGCGCGAGCTCTATTTCTGGAGCTTCGTCGTCGCGGTCCTCGTCTTCTCGCTGGGCGCGGGCGTATCGATTTACGAAGGCTTCCTGCACATCGCCCATCCCGAACCGGCGGTGTCCCCGATCATCGCTTATGCGGTCCTCCTCATCGCGTTCCTGCTGGAGGGCTGGTCGACGCTCGAGGCCTATCAGGATTTCCGGAAGGCCAAGGGCAATCTCGGCTGGTTCGAGGCGATCCTGCGGTCCAAGGACCCCCCGTCGTTCATCGTCCTCCTCGAAAACGGCGCGGCCATGGCGGGCATCGTCGCCGCGGCAATCGGCCTCGCGCTGTCCCAGCTGACCGGAAACCCCTTCTTCGACGGCGCCGCGTCGGTCGTGATCGGCGTCATCCTGGGCTTCACGGCGGCGCTGCTCGCCTATGAGTCCAAGGGCCTTCTGATCGGAGAGGCGGCCGACCCCGAGCTTGTCGAGAACCTGCGCAAGCTCGCCTGCGACATGCCGGGCGTTGTCGGCGTCGGCTACGTCCTCACGCTCCACTCTTCGCCCGACCAGATCACGGTCCTGATGAATGTCGACTTCAAGAACGACATCCCTGCCGGCGAGGTCGAGCGTGTCGTTTGCGTCATCGAGCGGGACGCGCAGGATCGCTGGCCACAAGTGCGGCGCTTGTTCGTTCGCCCGATGGAGGGCGCGGCAAACCAGCGGGAATATTGACCGGGCCGAAGGGCGGTATTGCATCCTCGGCCATGCGACGCATCTCGCAATCATGCCGGAGATCGATCGCGAGAAGGTTCGTCGGGAGTTTGCTTACGCCGTGAACATGAGTCCCGCGGAGCTTCAGAAGTGGCTCGCCACTCCGGAGAGCCGTTCGGTCGGATGGAAGGGCGGCGACGGCAAGGCAAGGGAGAGCGTCGGGCATGCGAGCGGCCGCCGCATCGTTGCCATCCTCCGCAAGAAAAAGGACGAGCTAACCGCATCCGATTTCGATCACATGCGTAAAGTCATCGGCTTCGTCCGGCGTCATTCGGCGCAGCGGCCCGACAACACCGTCACATCGCGCTGGCGCTACAGCCTGATGAACTGGGGACACGACCCGATCAAGGAGGACTGAGCGGTGAAGGGCTATTGCGACAATATTGAGAGGCGGACCGTCGAGAATGAGGATTTCCGCCGCGTCCTCTACACCGGCGACAATCTCCAGCTGGTGCTGATGACCCTGCCGCCGGGCTGCGACATCGGTGAGGAGGTCCATCCCGACCGCGACCAGTTCTTCCGCATCGAGGAAGGGTCCGGCGTGGTCAGGATCGACGGCGTCGACAACAAGGTCGAGGATGATTTCGCGGTTATCGTGCCTGCCGGCGCCCGGCACAACGTGATCAACACGGGCAACGAGCCGCTGCGACTCTACACCATCTACGGTCCACCCGAGCACAAGGACGGCGTCGTCCAGTCGACGAAGGAAGAGGCCGAAGCGCGCCACCACGACGAGGAGTGGGACGGGAAGACCACCGAGTAGTTGCCAAGCGGGGCAGGCCGCTGCACCACCGGCCGATGGCTCAATCGATGCACGACGTTTCCGACCCGCGGAATGGGTCGGTCCTCATCAACGTCAACGGCGAGCTGAAGCCCCGCGCAGAGGCGGTCGTATCCGTCTTCGACAGCGGCTTCATGCTCGGCGACGGCGTTTGGGAGGGACTGCGGGTTCACAAGGGGAAGCTCGGCTTCCTCGATCGCCATCTCGACCGATTGTTCGAGGGCGCCAAGGCGATCGCCATGGATCTCGGCCTGTCCCGCGAGGAGTTGGCGAGGCGCCTCTACGACACGCTCGACGCCAACGGCATGAGCGAAGGCGTGCATGTCAGGCTGATGGTGACGCGGGGTGTTCGTTCGACCCCCTATCAAGATCCGCGAGTCGTGGTCGGCGCGCCGACCATCGTCATCATCCCCGAATACAAGGAGCCCGACCCGGCGGTGTACGATCGCGGGCTCAAGCTCTTCACCGTCCACGTCCGCCGCGGTGATCCGGCGGTGCAGGACCAGAAGATCAACTCCCACTCGAAGCTCAACTGCATCCTCGCCTCGATCCAGGCGACGCAGGCTGGCGCCGACGAAGCGCTGATGCTCGACCCGCACGGCTTCGTCGCCACGTGCAACTCGACCCATTTCTTCATTGTCCGGAGCGGGGAGGTGTGGACTTCGAGCGGCAAATATTGCCTCGGCGGGATCACTCGTGCGCTTGCGCTGGAGCTCGCACGAGAGGCCGGTATTCCGGCGGTCGAGAAAGACTTCTCAATGACCGACGTCTATGGCGCCGACGAAGCGTTCGTGACCGGTACCTTCGCCGGCATCGTTCCGGTCAGCGAGATCGACGGACGCCAGCTCACTTGCCGAGGTCCGATGGTTGAGCGGCTGCAGAGGCTCTACGTCGAGCGCGTCGAACGGGATGCCGAGGAGCAGCAGCTACCGTGACGATCCGCATCGCGATGTGGTCGGGTCCCCGCAACCTCTCCACCGCGATGATGCGCAGCTTCGGAAGCCGGGCCGACACCTTCGTCTCGGATGAGCCTTTCTACGGATGCTTCCTGAAGACGAGCGGCGCTCAGCATCCGATGCGCGAAGAGACGATCACGGCGATGGAATGCGACTGGAACACCGTCATGGCCACGCTTCGCGGGCCGACGCCGGACGGACCGCCGGTCTGGTACCAGAAGCACATGTGGCACCACATGGTGGGGCCGATCGGCTACGAGGATTTCGCGGGCTTCACCCACGCCTTCCTGATCCGCGAGCCTGCGCGGATGATCGCCTCATACCTCCGCAAGCGGGAGAGCGCTGAATTCGAAGACTTCGGGCTGGAACGGCAGGCCGATTTCTTCGAACGTGAGGCAGACCGGCTGGGCAGGGCGCCGCCGGTCGTCGACGCCAACGACATATTGTCCGACCCCGAAGGCGTCTTGTCGAAGCTGTGCTGGGCGGTGGGGATTCCGTGGGATCGAGCGATGCTTCGCTGGGAGCGGGGCAGGCGCGCCACGGACGGTCCGTGGGCGCCGCACTGGTATGGCGCGGTCGAGAAGAGCACCGGCTTCGAGCCGCCGGAGATTGGGAGTGTCCATCTTCCCGACGACGCACGCCGTCTCGCGGAGCGTTGTCGGCCTTATTACGAGAAGCTTGCGGCGTATCGGCTTAGCCGATGACCGCCACGCCTTCCTTGGGCCAGTCGGTGTCGACGTCGACTCCCTGCTCGGCCCATTCCTCGCGGGTCCAGCATTTGACGGTTTCGAGCCGTGTTCCCGTCACAGCCTCGATCCGCATGCAATATCTGGTTTGCGGAGTGCCGGCTGGAGCCACCTTCATCCGGCTCGGATCCGGCTGTGATGCAAGGACCGGTGAAGCCGTGGCGATCACGCCCAAAGCGATGAGCCAGCCTTTACGCGTCATGTCTCTTCTCCTCTATCGCTCGTAGGTGCCGACCAGCTCGCCCCGGCCGATCGCGTGCTTCCGGGCCGCCTCTTCGACCGCGTCGACTTTCGCATTGCCCGACAGCCCAAGCTTGTCGGTGTCCAGCGCGAACAGTTTGAAGTGGTAATGATGCACGCCGTGCCCCTTGGGCGGGCAGGGGCCGCCATATCCGGAGTTGCCGAAGTCGTTGCGCGCCTGGATTCCCAAGGCCTGACCAGCCCCCAAGCGCCGCGTCGAAGCCGGAATGTCGAACGCCCCCCAGTGGCGAAACGTGCCGCTAGGCGCGTCGGGATCATCAACCACCAGTGCAAAGCTCTTAGTGCCTTCCGGCGGCTGTCCCCAGCTGAGCGGCGGAGACTGGTTCGATCCGTCGCAGCTATGGTAAGAAGGAATCGCCTGCCCGTTCTGGAATGCGTCGCTGGTCAGGCTGAGTTTCGTAAGAGTCGCGTTTTCCACGGCCATGCCTCCGCTGCCATGAGTGCCCGTTGCATCTTTGGCGCCGCAGCTCGCGAGCGCGAGGCAAACGATCGTAGGCAGGAATACACGTGCCATGATTTCCCCGCGGCTGGGACCGCGGATCAACGGCTGAACGGCGGTTCGGGTTCCACTCAACGCCGGCCCGTTGGGGCGGCCCGCGGCCGCGAAGCCCGCGCGGGCCTTTTCTACTTCGTGGACAATTCGTCGACATTCACGCCGAGTTGCCGCCATTCGGACTTCGTCCGGCATTCGGTTTTCGCGACGTGCGAACCGGTTTGCGGTTCGAACTGGATGCAATAGGTCCTCTCCGCGGTTTTCGCCGGCGGCTGCGTCTTCGCTGGCGGTGCCGCCCCCGCGGCAGTGGACGCGAGCAAGGCGCTTAAAACAGCGGTCGATAGAAACTTTGACATAAACCCCTCCTTTGCAGGAGCCATGATGATGCATTGGATCGAACCGTGACGCCGGTCGACTTCGACAGAGCGAGAGCCCAAATCGACAATGACCGTCTGTCGGTTCGTCACGCACGTTCGTCGTTCGTCGCGTCGACAAATTCGGTTGTTGCTGAATACCTTGTCTCTAGCCGTTGACCCTTCGGCACCTCGCCGCTATGTGCCCGCCCGTCAGCGAGCGCTGTGATTCACTCGCCGCGGACAAGAGCTGAACATTGCTCATGCGACGTGAAGGCCGGGTGGATACCTCGACCAAGGGGAGCCGCCGGGACTTCACGCATTTGTTTTGGGCAAAGTAACCGCCGGGCTTTCCGGCAACGAAAGGTGAAGGGCTTCATGCCAACGATTAACCAGCTGATCCGCAAGGGTCGCGAACCGCAGAAGGCCAAGTCGAAGGTCCCTGCGATGGAGCAGAACCCGCAGAAGCGCGGCGTCTGCACCCGTGT
>Ga0105248_10001786_pt1 | contig 23901 bp, 23 predicted proteins | sample KBSS34metaG_FD_81524 | JGI IMG/M metagenome (GOLD analysis project Ga0105248, IMG submission 81524) | Switchgrass rhizosphere microbial communities from Kellogg Biological Station, Michigan, USA - KBS S3-4 metaG | ecosystem: Host-associated > Plants > Roots > Rhizosphere > Soil | place... | reverse complement strand
TGCTGAAGCACGGCGTGTTTTCCAAGGCCACGCGCCACAGGGCGCTGCTGGACACCACATGGTTCCACACAAATTCGGTACCGACCGTGTAGTGCTGCCGTTGCACGGTGGCGGAGCCCAAGAACGTTTCGCCCAGAAACGGAGGCAGTTGCGTCAGCGCCTGGATGACGCCTGCCAGCAAGATCGGACAGGACGCATTCATCGGTGTCGCATGCTCCGAAATCGCATTCTCCGATGCGGCGTTTCCCAGCCACTCGGCGTTGAGGCGCTGGTGCAGGACGGTGGTGTTGGTCAGCAGGGCCAGAAGCAGCGCGTCGGCGATGGGTATGGCATGATCGGATTTCGCGGCGCGTTGGCTCGTTACTAGTATTTTGGCGTCCCACAGCCGATGGGGGAGGGCGGCGTCGTCGATGGAGCGCAGCGCCCGTTCCCCGTCCGCCCAGGGCACCGCACGTGGAGGCACTGCTCGGCGTTCTTCCAGCCGTTGGGGCGCGTTGACGAACGCCTCCATGCGTTGCGCAATGCCGCTGCAGGACACCGCCCGGTACTCGGCTGGCGGCAGCCCCAAAAAGAGCACCTGCCGGTCCGCACTGCTTAGGAGATGGAGGCGGTCCAACGCCAGGCTGGACGGAGTGCGCTCACCGCCGAGCGCCTGGACCATCCGAGGGAGCCGCAGCCACCGGGCCCAATCCAGCGCCGACAGGCCGTAGACGTTGGGATGTTGTGAATGGGCGCCCAGCGAAACCAGGGTGGACACGGCTTTCGTCTGGCCCATCAACACGGCCTGCAGCAGGGGCGTGGACCCGTCCACGTCGGTCACATCGACCACGTCGCGGGGCACCAGGCAGCCTTCGATGCCGCGCCACTGCGACAAGATTGTGTTTGTTTCGGCGCTCTCCTCCGCCGAAAAGCAGCCCTTGATCCACCGCATGAGAATGTCGAGGAGCGGGTTCACCAACGCTTGGCGCACCTGGGTGTTGTCGCGGCAGTAGGCCATCGGCGGGTGCCCCGCGGCGTCGCGCGCACCCAAGTCGGCCCCATGCAGCCGCAGCATCTTGATCAACTCCACGTGGCCTTGGATCACCGCCACGTGCAGGGGCGTTTGGCCGTTGCGGTCGCGCCGGTTGGGTGCGGCGCCCAACTCCAGCAACGCCCGCAGCGCCTTGGGGCGGCCGTAGTAACTGCACACGTGCAGCGGCGTGGCGCCGCCCAGGATGGCGTTGTCGGCCGCGGTCGTGACATTCAGGTCCAGGCCGTACTCGTGGCACACGCGCACGCATTCGGGACGGTCTTGTTCGGCCGCGGCCAGCATGGCGTTGAACCCGTCGATGTGGGCCGCTTGGTTGGCGTACGCCGGCTCCACGTAGTTCAGCAGCCACCGCAGCATCTCGTGTTGGCCGTTGCGGACGCAAATCAGCACCAACGTATCTCCGTTGCCGTTGACGGCGTCGGTGGGGGCGCCCCGTGCCAGGAGCAGTTCGGCCACGGCCTTGTGGCCGCGTGTGCAGGGGCCGTAGAGGAGGGGGTTGCCCTTGCCATTAACAACATTCACGTTCGCCCCGTGGTCCAGCAGGTATTCCGCCACCAGCGGCCAGCCGGCAAAGCAGGCCACGAACAGGGCCGTGTTGCCCTTGAAATTAACAGCATCCACCGCCGCGCCGCGCTCCACGAAGAACTGTATGTGTGGCAGCGACCCGCGCTGGGCGGCGCAGTGCAGCACCGTGTCCCCGTCGGCGGCGGTTCGTTCGTGCAGCAGGGCGGGTCGGGCGTGGCACAGCAGCCGAGTGAGTTGCAAGCACGTCTCCAGATCCGGGGCGTCGGGCCGCTTGGGTAAGGTACTTTGCACATGGTCCAGGGTGGGTTGCACGGCGTAGTCTTCCAGCAGCGTCTGCACCAAAAACAACATCCGCTTGCCGAGGGCCACCTGCCAAAACTGGGGCACGTTGACGGCGTTCTTCTCCCGGGCGCGGTCGTAAATGTAGGTGATGGCTTCGGGCGTCAGGCTGTCGTCCACGTCCAGTGACCCTTGGCCGCACTTCCCCAGCCACTGGGCGGTGATGAGGTGGCCCCGGCTGAGGGCGAACCGCTCCAACGCGGCGGCCCGCGGCAGCGTCGCCCCGGCATTGTGCAGCAGCGCCGCCGACCGGTAAAACCCCCGGCGCTTGACGGCCAGCGTCAGGGCGGTTTCGTGTTGGCGGTTTTCCGCGTCCAGCGGCAGTTGCGGGTGTCGTTTCAGCAACGCCGCAATCACCTGGCTGTGGCCCGCGTACGCCGCCAGCATCAAGGCGTTGTTGCCGTCGACGTCCACATGGATCACCTCGGCCAGCGTGGACTGGGCCAGGTCCAGCAGAATTATATCAGTTAGGCGGTCGCCCCGCAGCGCCATGATGGCTTCTTGCAACGCATTGCGGGCCTTGCCCGCGCTGTTGAAGTTGTACCGGATCAAGGGCCGCTCCGGGGCGGGACCCGGTGGTGGGGAAACTGAAACAACTTGCTCGACGGGCGCTATGGCGGAAAACACGGCAGGCGCCAACGCAGTGGGGGCGGCGAACTGGCTGGCAAACTGCAGGTCGTGCAACTTGCCGAGGTTCAACGCGTTGCCGATTTGAAATTCGCGGATTTGCGACTCCAAGTACTTCAGTCGGGCGTGCACCGCCTCCTGTGTGGTTTGCGCGGACACCCGCTCCACCGTTTGCAGCAGCAACGCGCTGTGCAGGTCCCGCAGGTTGGGCGACAGCGTCTTCTGGGTCAAGGCCACGATCTCCCCCGCCAACCGGTCCACGGCGTGCGCCAGCCACCGTTGGAACACCTCCGCCGACGGCGGATAGATGGACAATGGCAGGTCTTGGTGCGCGTCCAGCGTGGTGTTCAGCACGACGCGCGGCGGGTCGTCCAGTGTGGCGTCCACCCAGCGGCGGTATTCGCCGTACCCTTGGGCGTCCACGGGAAACTGCAGCGTCCAGGTCTCCGAACCCCAGGACACGGTCACGGGCAGCGTGGCGGCGCGGCTGCAGAGTTCGAACACGCCCGTCAACTTTTGGCACAGGGCGTCGTCGTGGTCGGTCGGTTCGGCGTACCGAAACGTGCCCTCGGTCGTGCCGGCCGTGCGCATCTGGTCCAAGAGGGTCCGGTCGCACGAGGCACTGAAGCCGAGGGCGTGCACGCTGAGGGGTCCATGATTCCATTGGCGCTGCAGCATTTGCCGAAACTCGGGCACGAGGCCTTCGCAATTTCCATCCGTGTGGCCGCCGTCGGTCAAAAAGGCAATGGTCACGCTGCTGACGTTGTTGGGAAGGGCGGCGTCCCGGGGGTCGTCGGAACACACGTACCGGGTCAGGATCGTTTGCACCGCCGCAAAAGCACAGCGGAAGTTGGTGCCGCCCCCGATCACGTAGTCTTCGGCCGTGTGGATTTCGGTGGCGGTCGAGTTGTAGGAGACGACGACCAACTGGAGATGGGGCGCGGTGGCGGCCAGCCCCAGAATGTGGCGCAACGCGGTGCGCACCTGCCGTTCGGGGCCACCGCTCATGGAGCCGCTGCTGTCCAATACGGCCACAAACAAGGTGGGACGGGGGGCAAACCGCGAATTTTCCAACGTCAACCGAAACTCGGCCTTCACGGGGGCAGAAGGCGCGGTAGAAGAAGGTGCTGGGGCCGAAGACGCGGTAGAAGAAGGTGCAATGGGGGGTGTTGCGGTGATCGGCGTGATGGAGGCATTCCAGCGATGGGGCGGCAAGACAGCGGTGGGTTGGTGGAGGATGTTGACCATTTCCGCCAGCACGGCATTGCCGCCGGCGGTGTTTGCATCAAAGCCATAAACGGTCAGATCGGCGTGGCAAAGTGGACAGTGGGCGGAAGATGGCAAGGCGTCCGCCAAGGCCGAGCGCGTGAACGCCCTGCCGCAACAGGGCACGACCACTGGATCCTCCAAAATGGCACCGGTCAAGGGACAGGTGAGGCTTTCCACCAACGCCGAGGTCTTGGCGTCCATGGGTGAAACAAATTTGTGGGTCGATACTGTTTTTGGTTGCTCCGCGGTCTGCTCCCCCGCTGCGTAGCCGACTCCGCCCGAAGGCACATCAACCTTGGTGCTAGTGTCCCGCGTGTAGCGTGTGTGGGCCCACCCGCGTACATAATTTTTGCGTGTAGCCGCCCCCCTCTCGTTCAAACCTGCGAAAAGAAAACTGGGATTTTAAGACTAAACCGTCCCATGCAGCGCCCCGGTCGTCCCGCCCCGGCGTCCAAGACCAACGAATACCTCGGCTTCCTATCTCAGACCGATTCGAGCAAGCACGCCGCGCGCCGGAACCAGCGGTTGCAGCAGTTCAAACAGGCCAACCCGACGCCGCCGTTGAACACCGGCAACAACGCCACAGTGGTGCTGGCGGGCCGCGGCGGGGCACCGGTGCATGATGTGACTCTGCAGGTGCAACCCGCCACGCTCAGTCAGGGGTTGGCGTTGCCGTCCGACATTCAGGACAAGATCAACCGGTGGCGGGAAAAGCGGCAGCAAAAGGAGACCACGCAGGTGGCGACGGCCATGGCGCAATACACCGACGGGCAGGGGGAGCACTTTGTGGCCCGCAGTGGCGTGGCATTGGATGTTCCGACGACCCCGGGCAAACTTCCCCCGGCGATAGCCACCCCCGCCCGTTGGGCGCCTGTGTTACCCCAGCCCGCACCTCTGTCAAACCCCCCACCTCCTTCCCAATCCAATCCCCATCCCCCTTCCCAATCCAATTCCCTCTCCCAATCCAACTCCCTCACCCACCCTTCTCCGCCCCCTGCGCTGTCGCGTGGCCCAATGGCGCCGACGGATGCAGACGAGGAACTTGAACCGGTGGCGGCAACGGACGTGGCGCCTCCCGCCAACTTGTTCGACGCCACGCACCAAGAAATTATGCGGGGGCAAGTGGAGTTTGAGGTGAAGCGCATCCTGGACCAACTCAAGAAGGAACGTCCGGAACTGGTGAACCAAGCCGAAGTGATGAACATTGTCAACCACAAGACCCGCAAGTTCGAAGAATCCCTGCAGCAATTCCACGTGCGGGAACAACGCTTGCGGGACTTGGTGGACCAGATGAACGTCACCATCAAGGCCGTCCAAAGCAACGTGGACTACACGAAAACCCAAAACGGCGGCGAGTTCATCACCGAAACGGTCATGCGGTCGTGGGTGCACAACTTTTTCGCGCAGCAGATCGAGTCGGTGAAGACCGAACTGCGCGAGGAGTTGGCGCTGTTGTCCGAAAAGGTCAAGCCGTTGGAAAACAATCTGCGCTTGCTGGAGACCAAGTTCCAAAACACGCTGCAGACCATCTTCGAGTCGGTGACCTTTGTGTACGGCACGGTGCTGGTCGACGTGGTCTGTTACGACAAACCCGATGTCAAGGCGTCCGAAATGGGCCGGAAAATTTTGGGCGAGCGCTTGATGTTGCTCTATCCCGTGTTTGCGGTCGGCCACGACCAGTGGATGAAGGTTCGCCTGGTGAACGCCGACGATGCACAATTGAGCGAGGCGTGGGTGCCCGTGGTGCTGGGGGGCACGCGGTGCGTGGGTCACTTTCAATTGAGTTAAACCCACCAGGACAGCCGAGTTTTATCCCCCTTTTTTGACGAATAAAGCGTTTTATCCCCCCTTTTTGACGAATAAAGACATCACTTTTATGGACGGAAGGCTCTGGTCCCATTAAACCTGGCGTTCGACGGAAGGCGTATGGTCGGCCAGGCAGGAATGGCAATGAATCACGTGATACCGTCCGGTGGTGGCCCGCTGCAGAGACGTGTGCAAACTGCGGCAGACGTGGCAGCGCACCCAGACGTTCAGGTACTTGGCCAGGATTTGGCAGGCCTTTTCCGAGCCCAGCCGGTACCGGATCTTCAGTTCGAGTTTTTCGGTCAGTGAAACCGTGGTGCAGAGTTCCTGCGCAATGTACTCGGCCACCTGTGCGGGCTCGCGGTCGATGAGTTCGCACAGGTGGGGGAAGTTGGTCCAGATAGACATTGGCCCGCCCAAGCGACCCGTGACTGGACGGGGCAGTTGCAGTTTGTCCGCGGGCGTAACGACGGCGTCCAGTTGTTCATACAGCGCGTCCAAGGCCTGGCTGTACTGGGTTTCTGCGGGGTTCTGCGGGATTGACGCCGTGGTGGTGTTCTGTGTTTCTGGGGGACAGGCTGGTCGGGTGGCGTTCATGGTTTCCTTTTCGGAGGGAGAAAATAGAGTTGGCCCTCCAGACGTGGCGTTGGTTTTTTCAGCAATAGGTTTGCACCAGTCGCGTGAGGTCGGAGCACAGCGTGATGTTCAACACATCGCGGGACACGTCGGCCACGGCGTCCAGCCAGGGTTGCAAACTGGGCCAGCGGTAGACATGTTGGGTGTGCAACCCTGCGAGTGCTTGGTAATACTGGGTCTGGTGGTCGATGTCATCGCGTTCTTCTAGCACGAACTGAGGTGTCGGCATGTTTTCTACTGGCTGTTCTTGAGTCAACACCCACTGCAGCACGGGCCATTGACCGTATCGAATGGCTGCAAAGACTATGTGGTCGATATCCCAAGGACAACCGTGCTGCCTCAGCCATTGCAAAATCCCCAACTCACCGTCCATGGCGGTATACCAACAGGTATTGACGGACCAGGGGCAACCGTGCGTTCTCAGCCATTGAAGGATATCCAGCCGACCGTTTCTTGCGGCGGCAGCGCACTCATAGCCATCCCAAGGTACGCGTGGTGTTTCGGCGTAAATGGAGGGCAAAAGTTCGAGGGCTGCGCCCCGCTCTATGGCGTCTGTATAGGCATGGGACTCCCAAGGAAGGCCTTTTTGCTTCAACCACCGTAAAATTTCCGCCTGATGCCACCTCAGAGCCACGGAAGTCAGATAGGGTTCGAGGGGAGCGGGTGGCGTTTGTTGTTGCGACCAAACCAAGAAATCGAGCAAGCCATGTTCCACGGCCATGACGATGGCACCCGTGTCCCAATACGAACCCGGCGTCCAAGTCTGTTGGGCCCTGCGCACCCTGTTCCGATCGCTATCCTCGGACATGGCGGTTGGAAAGTAATATGCACCCCGGGAACAACCTCTTCTGGCCGTGCAGCGTAGCCAACATCAACGGGTCGAATGTTGCGAAAGGCAACAAAAGGGCTTCGGTCTACATGTAGCCGGCATGAATGACATAGGATGGGCGTTTTTGGCGGATGGGCGTTTTCGGCGGATGGGCGTTTTCAGCAGTAGGTTTGCACCAGTCGCGTGAGGTCGGAGCACAGCGTGATGTTCAGCACATCGCGGGACACGTCGGTCACGGCATCCAGCCAGAGTTTCAAATCGGACCAGTGAAAGACGTGTTGTGTGTTCAACCACGCGAGCGCTTGGTAATACTGGGGCGGGTGTTCGAGGTGTCCGCATTCGCACACCCAATAATCTTCGTGCAGTTGCTGCATGTTCCGTGGCTGTTCTTGGGTCAACACCCACTGAAGTACGGGCCAATGGCCGTCTTGAATGGCGAAATAGACCATTGAGTTGATCTCCCAAGGGCAACCGTTTTGCCTCAACCATTGTAGGATATCCAACCGACCATACTCGGCGGCGTTCCGACAGGTATTGTCGGACCAGGGGCAACCGTGCATCCTCAACCATTGCAGAACCTCCAATCGACCGTTTTTCGCGGCGGTATCGCATTCCATACCACTCCAAGGTACGGCTTCAGCGTGGATCAAGGGCAGAAATTCGAGTGCTCTGTCCCACTCTATGGCTTCTACATACGCGCAGTCATCCTCCCAAGGAAGGCCATTCTGCTTCAACCACCGTAACACATCTGCCTGATGGTTTCTCAGGGCCACGGAAGTCAGAGAGGGTTCAAGGGGAGCGGGCGGCGTTTGCTGCTGCGACCAAACCAAGAAATCGAGCATACCGTAGTGCACGGCTGCAAAGATCGCAACCTTGTCCCAACATGAACCCGGCGTCCAAGTCTGTTGGGCCCTGCGCACCCTGTTCCGATCGCTATCCTCGGACATGGCGGTTGGAATGTGAAATTCATTCAACCATCTTGGCTCTTCGTGTGGCGTGGTCTAGCCCGATGGATCGTCCCGATGTAGCCGTGGGCGTCTTAGCAATAGGATTTCACCAAAGTCGTGAGGTCATGGCAGAGTGTCACCTCCAGCACGTCGCGGGAAACCTCCTGGACAGCGTCGGACCACCGGCGGAGGCTCGGCACGTTCAAGTTGTGATGCTTCTGCACCCACGCAAAGTCCTCGTAGTATTGGTTGGGGAACTGGATGGTTTCGATCACGTTGACGTGGATTAGGGCAGACTCACGGTCGAAGGCAGGAGGACGCATTTTCAAGCCCTTGGGCGGTGTTTCTTTCGTCAACACCCAGCGTAGCATGGGCCACTGCCCGCGTTGGATGCAACGAAAACATACTTCATCGATGTCCCAAGGATAACCCCGAAGTTTCAACCACTGCAACACATCCAAGCGATTCTTGAGCACGGCGGTCTGGCAGGCACGGGTCTGGAGCGCATCGGCCGGGGAAGCCTCGTGGAGGAGTAGCCATGACATCATCTTAAAACGCCCGTACGTGACGGCACTGTGGAAGGTTTCGTAGTCCCAAGAACACCCCTGCATGTTGAGCCATTGCAAAACTTCGAAATGTCCACCTTGGGCAGCAGCAGCACAGGCCGACTCGTTCCAAGGACACGGTGGGGTTTGCGCCCGAAGCCATTGCAAAACCTGCAGATGTCCGTTCAAGGCTGCGCTGGTACAGACCGTTTCGGTCCAAGATTCTGGGGGCACGTGCGCTCTGAGCCGTTCCAACGTCTTCAGGTCGCCTCTGGAGGCCGCCACGAGGCACTGCCGAGCGCTCATGGAAAAGTGTGTAGCGCACTGCCAACAACCCTGTTGTCTTCGTTGGTGTGTAGCCAAAAGGCGTGCGGGGGCTTTCTATTTTGACGGCTGTTTGGCACGATCTTCGCTGTGTAGCCGGGTCAATTACTGTTTTGTGGGGGTTTTTTAATGCGTCGTGCAACCGCCGACCGGAAAGGACCTGTGGGTGGGTCTTCAGCAGTAGGCTTTCACCAAGTCAACGATATCACGACACAGTGCCATTTCCAGCACGTCGCGGGCCACCTCCTGGACAGCCTTGGACCAGCGACGGAGGCTGGGCACGTCCAAGTATCGATGTTTCTGCAACCACACCAAGTCCTCGTAGAACTGGCGTCGGAACTGGGTTGATTCGAATACGTTCGCGTATCTTAAAGCAAACAAACCAACGGACGGTTTCGTGCCATTGGGCGATGTTTCTTGCGTCAACAACCAGCGCAGCATGGGCCACTGCCCACTTTGGATGCAACTCTCATATATGTTATCTATGTCCCAATACGACAGGGGCACTTGTGCTCTGAGCCGTTCCAACGTCTCCAAGTCGCCTCTGGCGGCTGCCACAACGCACTGCCAAGCGCTCATGGAGTGTGCAGTGCGCTCCCAACAACCTTGTCGTCTTCTGTTGGTGTGTAGCCAAGAGAGGCGTGCGGGACTTTCAATTTTGACGACTGTTTGGCACGATCTTCGCTGTGTAGCCTGATCCGTTACTTTCCCGTCGTAACAACCTTTTATGTAACCGCCGCCAATTGGAAAAGGCACGTGGGCATGTTAAAGGCACGTGGTCGTGTGTTCAGCAGTAGGACTGCACCAACCGAACGAGATCGGAACATAACAGAGCCTCCAGCACGGTAGTCGAGACTTCGCGCACGGCGTTGACCCACGGGGCGAGACATGGCACGTGCAAGTCATGACTGGTTTGCAACCCCACGTAGGCCTCGTAGTACTGGTTGCGGAAGAACCTCCAGTAAGGTATGATCCAAGGCCTATAGGACGGCGGGGCGTGCGTTAAAACCCACTGCAGCATGGGCCACCATCCATCGTCGACACAATAATCACAAATCGTTTTCAGATTCCAAGGACAACCGTGCGTTTTCAGCCGTTGCAAGATCTCCAGGCGGTTGTATTTCGCCGCCATTTCGCACGTGTCTTCGTCCCAGGGAGCACCGTGTTCTACCAACCACTGCAACATGTCCCAGTGTCCATTCACCACGGCATTGCGACAAGTCCACTCGTCCCAAGGGCACGGAGGCACTTGCGCCCGCAGCCATTGCAAAACCTGCAGGTGTCCATTCAGGGCGGCGAATTGACACGCCAAGGTAGTCCAGGCATCCGGGGCCACTTCCACCCTCAACCGTTGCAGAGTCTCCTCGTCCCCTTCAGCGGCCGCTTTGGTAACGGCCTTGATCGAGGCGTCAAGGTAACTCATCGGGGTGTGAACGGGACTAGGATCGGAGCATGGGTCTATTCACCGCGTGTAGCCTTCGGGTCACGGTAACTCAAATATGGATCTAAACCATGTAGGATCGTAAAAATGGTTTATTCGCCGCGTGTAGCCTTAGCGTCACGGTAACTCATATGGATCTGAATCATGCAGGATCGTAAAAAAGGTTTATTCGCCGCGTGTAGCCTTAGCGTCACGGTAACTCATATAGATCTGAATCATGCAGGATCGTAAAAGGTTTATTCGCCGCGTGTAGCCTTACGCCCGCTGCCCCAGGTTGCAGACGCCTCCGCCGCAGCGGTTGTTGCTGGTCAGCGTAGCGTTGGGCGCGGCGTTGTAGTTGCCGTACGATGAGCACTGCCCCCACGGGGCGGCGTCCGTCAGGGTGCTGGCTTCGGCGCGTTGCAGCAAATTGTTGTACGTGGAGACACCCATCAACCACCCGGCCGGGTCGGAGGTGCTTTGGAGGCCCCGCTTCAGGAAGGGTGAGTCAAACACGTCGTAGGACATGAAGAGGTTGTTGGCTTGGGCTTGCGCGGCAAGTTGGGTGGCCGACTGCAGGTGGGCTGCGGCCCGGGCGGGCTGGTGGTTGTAACCCTGCAAGGTCCGCAGCACGGGTGCCGCGGGCGGACGCGGGTTCGCCGGTAACTGTTCCGCGGACGCCGGGTTCGCCTGTGCCGGCGCCGGCTCCGACACTGCCCCCACCCGACACACGCTGCTGGTCAGGTTGGCGTTGCTGATGCAGCCCCAGGGCGTGTCGCGGGCATCCACGTCGCGCGAATGAAACGTGCCCCAGCATTCCCCGTTGCTGCCGTACCGCGCTTGGCATCCGCCAATGGCCAAACTCGGCGGACCCAGGGCGAACGGAATGATGTAATCGTCGTCCGGTGCACCCGTTTGGCACGACGTAAAGGCCGGTTCGATAGGGCCGTAGAATTGCGTCGGCGGCAGAAAATACTCGTTTACCTGCATGGCTGTTTTATTCTTAACGCGTACAAAAAAGTGGATTACGGCAGGGTGGGTGGGATTACGGCAGGGTGGGTGGGGTTACGACGGGAGTAGGTGGGATTACGGCAGGGTGGGTGGGGTTACAGCGGGCCGATGGCTTCAGTAACTCGAGCACGGCTAAGTGAAGGTGGAGCGCCGAACGACGGGGTGGAAACACGGGAAGAATGGGACGCGAAAGTGCGGGAAGATGGGGCGTGGCTTCCACCTTGCGCCACGTTCCCCGCTGCAACTTTCGCCACCGCAACAGATGGTTGGTGATCCAGTTACACGGCAGGGTTTCGGCTTCCGTCCAGGACAACCATTGCGCTTTTTCGATTTCGTGTTGGTCCTGCGGACACAGGGGCGGTGGACCTAGGGGCGGAGGACCTGCAGAACTGACCAATTCGTAAAAATAAATTGTGTGATGGCGAAAGGTGTGGTAACCGGTCATCTTGTGCTGCACCTGGGCCAAGCACAACCCCGTTTCTTCCTGAAGTTCACGCGCCACACAGTCGCTGACCGATTCGCTGCCTTCGCGGGTGCCTTTGGGTAAACCCCACTTTTGGCTTTCCCGCTGCTTGACCAACAGCACGTGATCTTGGAACGACACGCAGGCCCCGCACACTCGGCGGGGGGCGCCGACCGTCATGAAGTAGTAGGAACGTGGCAGAATGGTAGGGATGGTCCGGAGTAGGGATGGTCCGGAGTAGGGAAAAAGAGGGGCGGCTACGTGGGGACGACGTCGGGACGACGTCGGGGGTGCGTAGCACTCCCAGGCACAGTGAGGCGGCATTTCCCCGTATGTCCTGGACGGTGGACAAGACCCGGGCCTCGAAGCGCAAGAAGGCCGTGCCGGACCTGAACACCTTGGCCCGTTCGGCCAAGTTCGAAGAGTACGGCCCCCAGAAATATGCGGACTTTATGGCGTCGCTGGAGGTGGAACGCGCGGAGGTGGAAAAGGCCTTGGCGGACCTGGAGGCGGAGGAGCAGGCCATCCGCGACAACCCCAGCCGTGGCCTGATCCGCCGAAAACTGCAAATTCCCTTGGAGCGAACACAACTACAAACCAAACTGGCCCAACAGCCCGCCCGCCTGCAGGACTTCCAAGAGAAAATGACCCTTTACGCGGAAGCCTACGAGCGCGAACAGCAGGTGCAGGCCATGGAGCATCTTCGCGCCAGCGACCAAGCGGCGAGTTTGTTGCCGCGTGATGACCCCGCGCCCTGCAGCCATGTGATGAAGGACTTCATGCACGATGTCGAAAACTTGCCCGTGGAGGTGAAGGCCATGCCCAACGAGATTTGCGAGGAGTGCGACGACATCATGGTGTTGGAGTCACGGTCGTCCACCTTGGTCTGCAGTTGCGGCAATTGGAAGTACTATTTGGACGCCACCTCCGCGCACATGGCCTACGGCGAAGAGGTGGAAATCCCCGCCTTTGCCTACTTGCGGATGAACCACTTCAATGAGCGCTTGACCTATTCGCAAGCCAAGGAGAGCACACGCATCGCCCTTGAAGACATCCAAAAGGTGATGGACCGTTTGATGGAGCGCCGCGTCACCGACCCCAGCCGCGTCACCTTGGAAATGACCTATGCCATTGCCAAGGAATTGAAGATGCGGCACGTGTACAAGCAAAACACCCAACTGTGGTGCCGCATCACCGGCAACCCGCCCTTGCGCATGTCGCCCGAACAGGAAGAGCAGTTGCGCAGCATGTTCCGCGCCGTCAACCGGTTGTGGCCGCGGTACAAGCCCGACGAGCGCAAGAACTTTTTGTCGTACAACTACATCATTTACAAGTTTTGCCAACTGTTGGGCATGGACAAGTTTTGCGGCCTGTACAAGTTGCTCAAGGGGGACAAAAAACTCGAAAAGCAAGACGAAATCTTTCAAAAGATCTGCGAAGACCCCGAGTTGCAATGGGAGTTCATTCCCAGCCGGCATGATGACTAAAACGTGCAGGTTTAACCCCAGCCTGGTCTTGGGGGTGTTCTTTCGGGAAATGATGCACCATAAAGGTGTATTAGGCCGGTGTTAAAAGGTGAATTAGGCCGGGTTCCCGGCAGGTCCATGGTCTGGGCGTTGTGCCGTAAACAGTTGCTGCGCCACCGCAAAGCACTGCCGGTGACAACCCCGATCGTTGCATCGGTAACACACGGCCCCGCCGCACAAACGGCACAGTTGCTTCGTGGGACACGGCTCCAGGCCATTCAGCGGCTGGGTACACTGGCTACAGCGATCGGCGTGACGTCCGTCGCCGCAAAGGAAGATCCAATCTTCCCAGTCGTCGCTCAAAGGGCTCGACGAAAGACGGCCCGCGCACTTCGAACACAAGGGTTGTTGGCATAGGTCGCACTGCAGTCGGCAACGGGCACAACAGGCCGTGGCGCAGATGTGGCAAGGAACCGTCGTCCGGCAGCCGTCGCAGCAACGGATCTTCTTCTGGCGAATCGTCTCATACCCACAGTGGCAACCATTGTCGTAATATTCTCCCGATTGGGGCGGAGGGTGATGTCTCCCTGTTCGGACCATTTCAGGCAACGGTCACAGACGGCACCATCGTCGTGAGTACTTTCCGTCATTTTGCAACAACGTTCGTCCATCCCGCGAGGTCGCGTGTTGGCTACATGATGCGGTTGCCTACCCCTATCTACGGCCGCTACGTGACTTGGTTCATTTTTAGGGGCTACGTGACCGGGTCAAGCCACTACGTTCGGCGCGAGTCGTTTTCAACTCTGTGACGGTGATCAAATCTCGAGATGTCTGGACCCGCTATGGTTCCGTCGTTCTTTGATGAGCAGGCCATGCGTACCGACGCCAGCGACGTGGGTCGGCCCGCCAAACGAAAAGCGGCGGCAGCACAAGGTGAGGATGCAGGTACCCTTGATTTGGCCACGCGTCCCGCCTTTACCGTGGCACAGACCCACCGCATCTGTCAAGAGAACAATTTTTTCTTGACCTTTTACAACTCCACCCCCTTTAAGGATTTGGTGGAGTTGATCCATCCGGTGTTGGAAACCATTACCTTCCAGATCGTGGATCGCATGACCAAGGGCGGCCAGCCCTGGCGTGGTATTGTGATCAACAGCATGGATGCCAAAAAAGTATCGATGATTGTGGCCCGGTTGCGCGCTGACCTTGTGTATCCGGAAGTGTTTGATGATCAGGAGTTTTGCGTGGCTTCGGACACGTTTGCGAACTTCATCAAAACGTTCAACAAGGCTTGCAACTTGGAGATCCGGCAGGAAAAGGGCAGCAACAACGTGATCATTCGCGGGTACAACCCCAACCGTCGTCACAACGAACAGATCATGACCATCCCCACCATCGACAAGAAGGAAAGCGTGCCCACCATGGACTTGCTGAACTACACGTTCGTCGTCGACATTGATTTGCCCAAACTGCGCAACATGACACGAGTGGCGCAGAACTCGGGGGTGAATGCGGAAAACATCAACTTGAAGATTCTCGAGTATGTCAACGACTCTGGCGACTACAAGATCACCAAGGTTTGTGTGGAATTGGATGGGGGACCCAGCGGCCCCAGCATGTCCGAGACCTTTCGCTCCAAAACGAAGTGGACCCGCGAGAGCAAGCAGACGGTGATCACCACGTCGGAATTTTCCAACGACGACGACAACGAAGACGACGATGCCAAATTGCAAGTGGTGTTCGACGAAAAATTCTCCACCAAGTATTTGCACATGTTTTTCAAGTCGATGGATCGCCCTGTCATCACCTTGATGCTTTCCCCCGATCGTCCCTTGGTGATCACGTACCTCTTTGATGGCGGCGAAAGTGTGGGGCAATGCCGCTTTATCCTGGCTCCCATAGAAAAGCATGGACCGAACGAATGAACCCGATCCGAGAGGGAGATTGAGCCGCGGGAGACCAGAACGTAAAATAAAACCAACACCAAGTACCACGTCTGCCAACATGGGAATGATACTCAAAACACGCCTGCCAACGATTGAATGCAATTGGGGGTGTCGATCGAAGGAGAACGACGGACACGCACGTTGATACGTCGCTCGCGATGATCCACCAGACAACAGAACTCTCGGTCGTCTTGCTGGATTATGCGGATGTGGTAATTCCGTTGCTGTGCCGCACGTTGCGCCACTGCCAGGGGTTGTCCCACCAACTGCTGCATCCAAAGGGGGAGGGCCAACGCGAAGGTGTTGTTGGAGGGTTTTGTTTTTTTTCCGCCGATTGAAGTAACACAGGTGACGCAAGACGCAATAACACTGGATCGGAACATTTTATTGGGGTGTTATTTTTCCGATGACGCAGGGCTCAACCCGCTACATTGGTCCGAGGGGATGACCTAGATCCGAGCCGTGTCCAGCCTATGCGTTGAGTCCGCGGTTCGAGTCGATTCAGAAGCAGGACTCCGGCAAAAGCGGGGTGGCGGTCAAATCCGAGCCGTGCTGGGGGGAACCCTGGTGGTCCGGGTGGCGCGGGGAGGAGTCATGGTTCGGGGAGGAGTCATGGTTCGGGGAGGAGTCATGGCGCGGGATGGACTCCAGTCCACTGGGCAAGGTCGACGGGGGTGCGGCAATCACCGTGTGTCGACGCTTCAACGCTGGGGCGGTGGACGTGTCTGGGTCACGGCGCTTCGACGCCTTGTTCTTACGTGCCCGCGCGGGAGGCGCCTGCGCCGGCGTGAAGCCAGAGTACGTCAACTCGGTGACGGGCTGTTGATAAAGCACCGACCACCCGCAGCCAATGTGTTGGTCGTGTCCCAGCCGTTGTGGCTGCGTACCGACCACTTGCACCGCCTTGTAGACATCCTCTGAAAAAAACTCCAACGGCAACGGCACACCCCACCGCATCTTACCGGCCAGGGGCGTTTGACTTTTGGTGGGATAGATCTGCGACCGCGAGCGCGGCGCCAGCGCCCACGGCTTCCAGGTCGCCTTCATCTGCCCCGTATCGCGCCCTTGACACATCCAGGCCTTCAACTGCGGCGCAAACTTGGAGCCGGGCATCACGTCGCCTTGGTCCTGCAAGGCTGTGAACAACTCTTTTAGTATTTCGGCCCGGATCCCAAACCACTTGTACTTTTTGTCTTCGAGTTTGGCTTTCTGGCACGGCTCCACGGGGAACACGGCGCGGATCAACGCCATGTCTTGTTCGTCAAACGTATAGGTTTCGATCTGCGACTGAATCAATTCCGCCACGACGTTGTCCAGTTCCGATTGAATCACATCTTTGGGGAACAAGTGCTTCGCCACAAACTTCAAAACGTGTACGTTGGTCACAAACACATACCGGTCTGCCGACAAGGGAAAGGGCCAAGTTACCAACACGCCGTCCGCGGTGGATACCACGTACTTCATCATGTACAGCACCTTTCGCAGCACGGTGTTTTGCATGACGCGCTGGTAGTAGCCGGGACGGGACAGTTGGACGCCTTCGTTGTGAATCTTCAGGCGTTTTTTGAGGCCGGACAGTTGGGACGACAGGGTGGCCAGTCCCTGTTGCAGGGGCTGTAGCGCGGCTTCGACCACCGCCTTGACGTCGTCCAAGTACTGGGCACTGCTCATCTTGGTTATGAACGAAAAAAAAGGAAAACCCAGGCCCCCTACCACTGCTACCCAGCATAGGTCCACGCCCAGAATAAAAAAATTACGGCTACTCGAAAAAAAAACGGGCCTAGCGTAACCACGCACATTGCGTATGGATTGGGTGGGTCAACCGTGGACCTTTGAAGAAGCAGCCTGTGCCGGTCGGTTGGATGTGTTGCGGTGGTTGCGCGAGGTGGAAGGTTGCTCCTGGAACAGTACCAGCCGCAGGTGTGGCCTTTGTGACTATGTGGCCCATTATGGTCATTGGGACGTGCTGGAATGGTTGAACGCCAACGGCTGTCCGTGGACTGCGAGCACTCTGAACTCGGCCGTCCAACATGGCCACGAGGACATGGTGCACAGGTTGATCGCGGCAGGCTGTCCGTGGGGGAATGATGGCAGCACTCTGAACTACGCCGTCCTCCAAAATGATTTCTTCGTGCCGCCCCAAACGCTGGCACAAGACTCTTTAGGCTTGGGTGCTCCCCGTGCCAACCAGGAGGTTTATTTGCGGTTGGTTCAATGGTTGCATGCCCAGGGTTGTCCTTGGTGCGAATTTTTGAGTTGTCAATATGCGGTGATCTTCGGCCGCTTGGAGATTTTGCGCTGGCTGCGCAGCCAAGACCCGCCCTGCTCGTGGGATCGCCACCTCCTCTGCAGCATGGCGGAAGCCTACGAACGTTGGCCTATGTTGCACTGGTTGCTGGTTCAAGAACCCACGCCATTTTCTTATGTGGTTCATGCGGAGAATGCCAAGGGATCTGTTCGCGCCCGACCGGAACATTACTGCGCTCGGAAATACCTTTCCACCGAGTATCAAAAGGTCTGGTCCACGGCCACAGCCCGATGGATGGAAACCGTGCAGGACCTGGCCACGACACTTTGGCCCGCCGTGCTGTGCCCGGACCTGGTTCAACTGGTTCTGCAGTACTGTTAAACGTTTTATGCAGAAGTTTCTTACGTGTTTGGTTAACAGTATTACAAAAGCCACGAATTCGACGTTCCTGTACCCCGCAGGCGAATTCGTGGCTTCGTGGCTTTTGCTTGTACTGCTAAAACTCGGTGTCCCGCAACCGGGTGAGAATCTGTCCCAAGAGGTTCAGCCCCTTCCACGACGAACGGTTCAAGGCTCGCGGGTCATCCTCCCGCAAACCAATACCCCAAACCGTGTCAAAGGCGCTGCTTTCCGCCTAACAATTTGAGACATTTAAAGTGTGGTTCCTTCAAATTTTGGTTAAGCCTGACCGGTGCGTTCACTCAAGTGCTGAAAAATGCCGTTGTGTCAAAAAAGAGCAATGGAAAACGAAACAAAGTCGCCAAAGAACTATGAAGAACCAACACCCAAACGGAAACGAATCAAAACAGTTATTGCCGATCATCCTTTATTCTCAGAATGGCATGCAGAGAAGAATGTCGGACTAGATCCGCACACGTTGACCACTGGCTTAGATTTGAAAGTGTGGTGGAAATGTTCCAAACAGACTTGTGCAAAAGGTTGCGTCCATGAATGGAAAACTACTCTGACAGCACGAACCAACAACGGAACGAACTGCCCATTTTGCACGGTTCCGCCTTTGAGAATTTGTCCATGCAACTCGTTACAGGGGCTGTTTCCTGCTGTAGCCGCACAAGTGCATCCAACGCGAAACGTTCCAGCAATTCAACCGGAAACCGTCTCTTACGGGTCAACACGACGACTTTGGTGGTTGTGTCCCAAAGTTACATGTGATTTGGGTTGTGCGCATGAATGGGAAACCACACCGAATTCGCGCACCTCACGCAAAGATCGTGGGTGTCCCTTTTGTTGTGGCCACAAGGTTTGTCCTTGTAATTCATTATCGGGACGGCGTCCAGACTTGGCGGCACAGTTGCATCCTACGCTGAATGTGCCAGCCCTTTTACCGCAAACGATATGCGTGGCGTCGAGTCTGAATGTCTGGTGGTTGTGCCCCAAGGTGTTATGCGTGGCTGGTTGTCGCCATGAATGGAAAACAACAATTGACAGTCGCAGTACCAAAGGCGCTGGGTGTCCATATTGCGCCCCTTCACATCGACGCGTGTGTCCGTGTAACTCATTGGCACGCTTACGGCCCGATTTGATGCTAGAGTGGCACTCTGAAAAAAACACAAATTTAGATGCTACCACTTTGATGTTACATTCCAACCTCAAGGTATGGTGGATTTGCGCTAATCGACCACCATGCGGGTGTCGGCATGAATGGGAAACTATGATTTCTGGTCGTACCAAAGGCGCTGGGTGTCCATATTGCGCCCCTTCACATCGACGCGTGTGTCCGTGTAACTCATTGGCACGCTTACGGCCTGATTTGATGTTGGAATGGCACATGACAAAAAATCCTGATCTCGACGCCACTGCTTTGGCGTTGAAATCTAGCAAAAAGGCATGGTGGCGTTGTTCCATCAATGCATTACATGAGTGGTATGCGAACATTTACACGCGCACGACGCTGGGATGTGGCTGTCCAATGTGTCGCATGAGCCACATGGAAAGGGCCATGAAAATCGTTCTCGAGGTGTTGCAACAAGCATCAGTGGTGAAAGACATTCAACACCAGTGGCGTCTTTACCCCACCCTTTTACGCGCTGACCATTGGATGTGCCTTCTCTCGGGTGCTAGTGCAATCATAGAGATGGATGGTATGCAACATTTCGAGCCCGTGGATTTTTTTGGAGGAGAAAAATCTTTGGTTTCAAATCGAGCGCGCGATGTTAAAAAGGAGGAATGGTGTCATGCCAACAATGTTCACATGTTGCGTATCGATCACTTGGTGTCTATGGAGCAATACGACGCCACAGTGCGCGCATTTATTGCTGACATTTCATCAGCACCCTCAAAAATCCATGTACAACGCGTTGGTACCCGATACACAACTCCCATGCTTGATGAAGACAATCCAGCGAACGATTAAATGTCATCAAACGCACCACATCGCCATGTTGTATTGCCGGGAGGTGGCTATCACAATTGCACAAAAGAACCCCACCTTTAACCGGAGACGGAATCCCGACTTTGACCAAAAAATCGGGCGAATTCGCCTGTTCGCGGCTTCTCCGGTTAACCCCAGTCTGGGCTCTTGGGCTCTAACGTTTTTAGGTTCAAAAAAAGGATGATGCATTTATTAGGCTGGATTAAGAACCGCCACGGAAAGACCGGATTATTTTTAAGACCGCGGGGTTGGTCCCCAAAGGGCAATCACCTTGTTCCAAAAGGTCCGACCCGCCTCCGTGTTCCGGCGGAAGTCCGCTGCCGCGTAGGCTCCAGCGTCAAAGGGAAAATGGTGTTGACACAGCAGGTCCAGCATCTCCGTGTCGCTGTTGTTGGCCGCGTGCCGGCCACACCACACGCTGGAGCGGTCGGAACACCGTTCCAGACCCCAGCGAAAGAACTGAGTCCGGCAATGTTTCACACATACCTCCAAAAACACGGCATTGATGGGGAAGGACGACTTAGGGGCCACATGCAACGCATAGTCGACCGCCGCTGCATCGTTTTCGCCCACGGCCACCAACAGGCCATGCGAAGTGTCCAACGGGGGGAAACCGACGGCAGGTTCGGACGGTGTGTCGCAAATCCTATCGGAAGGGTCGTCGGCACTGTGCTGCACACGAAACAAACAGGGGCCATTCTCAGGGCCCACGACCGATATGTTTATCCCTCCCTAGCATTTCCCAGCCACTTCTACCACCTCCCAGCCTCTTCTACCACCTCCCAGCCTCTTCTACCACCTCCCAGCCTCTTCTATTACCTCCCAGCCTATTCTACCACCTTCCAGCCTCTTCTATTACCTCCCAGCCTCTTCTACCACTTCCCAGCCTCTTCTACCACCTACCGTCGCAAGGTTAGCATTCCCCATGGCGAACGGTCCTACGAAGATCCCTGCGTTTCTGGGCCTAGAGACCACACACTCGCGAAGGGACACGGTTCGGCTACAAAATAGGGCTACCAACTGGTACATGTTCGTCCTTGAATTAATATGCCCGAATGAGGTGGTTCATCTTTACTGCTTTATTGGCCATGGGTTTTGTGAACGCCCAGTTCTGTTCCTCCCGTTCCGCCCAGTTTTTGTTCTCAGCCGCCGCGCAGACGCAGCACCAAGTGCAGAGTGGATTCCTTTTGGATGTTGTAGTCCGATAGAGTGCGACCATCCTCCAGTTGCTTGCCGGCAAAGATCAGGCGTTGCTGGTCCGGAGGAATCCCCTCCTTGTCTTGGATGCGCTGCTTGACCGTTTCGATGGTATCGGAGGATTGAACATCCAGAGTGATGGTCTTCCCGGTCAACGTTTTGACAAAGATTTGCATAGCCGCAGGTGCCGATGCGTCCGACATGATGGCTCTTTATCTTCCCTCCGGAGAATATCCTTGGTCCCACGAACGCACCATTCCCATGGAGTAACGACGTCGATTTAATCACACACCACCGCACTGGGTTGGACTTCTCATTTATTGCCTGGTCCATCGACTCATGCGTCTTAACAAGCGATGCGCCAGGGAAAGTTCATCGTTGATTATTGCCACATTGTCTTGTGCTTGGATCAGTTTTTCCTTTTGTTCCTGTAAACTTGTTAACGTTTGTGCAGCAACTTGTTCTGCGTTGAGCAGTTGTTGGTGGGCGTGGACCAACCGCTGCAAAGACAGGTCTTCCGTGGCTGGGGCGGCGGCGGCGGAAGAATTCCCCGGCAGCAGTTGACGGCGTTCCGCCTCCACCAACTCCTGTTCGACCTTTTGCAGGGCTATTTTGTAACGGGTTTTGTACGGCCGCAGAACATCGCTGCACAGGGCCACCTTGAGGTCGTTCAGCACCGACCGTGCGTCCTGCAGGGCGTTTTCGTCCTGGCTGGCACAGAGGTCCTGTATTTGGTCCAGTTGTCCGGTCACCCAGGTCGACATTTGATCTGTATCCAACGAATTCGTGGAACGGTTCCGAAACATGGGCGTAGCCCACGGTTCCGAAGGTTTGGTGTTGATTTACGGTCGAAATTTGTGTGTAGCCAACGGTTGCGGCGTTCCATGTTACTAAGGTTTCTTAATGGACCGAACAAGAAAGGTGGTGATGACATGGTCATTGGATTACGTAGCCTTGACCACACCCGACCTTCTTGCTCTTCGGAGTGAAGCCTGTGCGGATCCAGCCTTGGATCGGGAGATTCTCCAGTATGCCATCGGCGATCGATTCAACGAAGTAGGATTATATGGCCTTATCGAACAGTATTGGGGACAGCGGTTTTCTCGTTTAGAACGGTTGCAATATGTGCTGGCCGAACAAGGCGTGCCCTTGGTTTTAGCCACCTTGGTTGAGACGTATGCTGTGGAACCTCTGTATGTTCCCTTGCCCTTTTGGTTTTCCCATACCTCAGGCAATGCGTTGCCTTTGGTGGCTTTCTCCTATCGCCATTACCACGTACAAATTTCATTCGCCAACCTGGCTGATTGTGTGGAAACCTCCCCCTAGGCCGAATGGAATCTCCTCATATTTTGATCCAGAAAGTGCCACTGCGTGGAGACCTCCCATAGGCCAGAATGATACCCACCACATCCCGATGTAACACCTGGTGGCACAGCGCTTGCAGCCCAAGGGCTTTGGCCCACCAGTGCCACAAGGCCCGTTGACGGTCGCGCTTGATTTGCGCCCATAGTTCCCGTATTAGCGTAGATTTGGGCCGCTGGGGTTGGATGATGAAAAGACCAGGTTGGCAGCATTGGATGGTAAAATCCCCTAAGCGACGACTCCCGTACTTGGCCTGGTGATCCGATATTACAGTCAGATGAGAAGACAACCAACCGGCAGGCCAAGGCGTCGACATGACTGATTTCTTGTGATCTGAGTTGGGGCTACGGTGATCCAGGAACTGTTTTCTTTCCAACCTTAACAGGGGACATGGGGCTACGGTGATCCAAGAACGCCTTTTATCTGTGAAGTGCCTAGGTATATCGGGTGTAGGACACGATCAAGTTGGCTACGTCTGGGCAGACCCAGCGACGCAGGCTCTGGCGCGCCAGCAGCAGTTTGAGAAAGGCGGTCGTTCGGTGAAAATTGCCGGGATAGAGGAACGATCCAGCCCGTAAATAGGGCAGAGGCGAATGAAACAAGGAATCTTCTTTCACGTTGAGGAACAGCGAGTCGTACCCACGTAGGCCCTTCATGGCTTGGGTCCAGGCGGCGCGGCTCCGCAATATACGTGGCCCAACATCATCCAACATGCGCTCTTGCCACGATTGATGTTGGAACACGGCTAGGTAATCCATGCGGTCTCGCAAATGGGGTGGATACTCGGTGTAAAACTGGGCTTCCAAAATGGTCCACAGAGAGCGGCAGTGTTGCTGATTGAGCAACTGCGTCATGGCCCGTCTGGCGTTTTTCAAAGTTGGACCGCCCAGATAGGTGAGAAAGGCTATCAAGCGCGGTCGAGTGGGGTTGGGGGTGGCTTGGAGTCGCGGGGGCAGGTTGACCACGTCCTCCCAGGAACAAAGTTTAACGTTCCACCGGGCTTTCCAATCATCTGTAATGAAATCGTCCCCCACCATGATGCAGGTGCCCTCCGGGTAACAGGTTCGGAAGACCTCAAAGCAGTGCCGAATGAGAACGGTCTTCCCTGTACCACGCTTCCCGATCACCATCACATTGCGGGGCTGGGGCCGGCTTCGGGGTGTGTTAAAGACCCACTCCAACGACATGCTTTGACCGACCGAAAGAAAAGAAAGATTGGTTTCAAGTACGCATGGGTTCTCTCAGATACACGTGGTGGAAAAACACAACCCCGGGTGGATTCGTTTTGCCGATGTTATTGAATTTGTTTCGCCGATGTTACAGATACTGGAGCACCAGCGTGACTACATCGGAACACAAGGCGGCTTGAAAGGCGTTCTGAGCCAGCACGGCTTTCAATGCACGGGTCGCTTCGGCCGGGGTTTCCTGAAGGAAGCACCCTGTCGGTAAGGGCGGACAACTCAAAGGGCCAGAACCATGCTGCTCGTGGTAGACGAACAACGCCCGAGATGTGGTCTGA
>Ga0105248_10001781_pt1 | contig 23940 bp, 19 predicted proteins | sample KBSS34metaG_FD_81524 | JGI IMG/M metagenome (GOLD analysis project Ga0105248, IMG submission 81524) | Switchgrass rhizosphere microbial communities from Kellogg Biological Station, Michigan, USA - KBS S3-4 metaG | ecosystem: Host-associated > Plants > Roots > Rhizosphere > Soil | place... | reverse complement strand
GGACCGCCGACGCCACCGCCGACTTCGATGGGGTTCAGGTCAACGCGACCGAAACCCTGTTTCTGTCGATGACCGGCGATCTCGGATCGTTCCAGACCGGACCGATCGCCCTGACCTCGGTGCAATATCAGGTCGCGCAGGGTCTGCCCACGATCTACGACGCGGACTATTCGTTCAGCTTCCACGGCCCGAGCGCCGACATTCTGCTCGACTTTTCCGGTCAGGGATCGTTCGACTCGCAGTACGCCGGCTACGGCAGCGGCGGCGGGCGGGTCTCGATCACCACGAGTTCCGGGGGCTTTACGGCCCCGCAGGGATTTTTCGGAAGCGTTCCGGAACCCGCGACATGGGGCATGATGCTTGCGGGTTTCGGGTTGATCGGCGGGATCGTGCGGGGCCGACGCAGCGGTGGGCCGGCCAGGGTGCCAGGGTTTGCCCGCGCGCCGGCCTGAAGGACGGCGCGAGCTTGTAACTGCAAGGGAAGCAGGCCCGCGTCGAGGAATTCCGGAGGCGCTGCGATTACGGTGCGCTGAGCCGAACTCCTTCGGTAAGTCAGCCGTGGGTGATTTCTGGGGTGCATCGCTTCACCGAAACACCGCCAACGGTACCGCCGCCGCCATCGCGCGGAAACCGGCCGGATTGGGGTGGAGGCCATCCCCCGAGTCCATGTCCTTGCGCATTCTGGTCGGATCCGACGGATTGCGCGTCGCCGCGTCGAAATCGGCGACGGCGTCGAAATGCCCGGGGGCGCGGATCCAGGCGTTGACGGCCTGACGGTCGGCTTCGTTCTGCGCGTCGGGGTGGTAATAGGCCGAGCCGCCGTCGGGCAGGATCGTCGCGCCGATCACCTTGATGCCGCGGGCGTGCGCGCGGTCGATCATCTGCGCGTAGACGCCGATCATTCCCTTCACCAGCGCTTGGTGCGCTTCGGGCGTGGCCGGCTTGTCGCGGGTGAGCGTGCCGAGATCGTTGATGCCTTCGAGGATTATCAGCGTGCGCACGCCGGGCTGGGCGAGCACGTCGCGGTCGAAGCGGGCGAGCGCGTTGGGGCCGAGCCCGTCGAGCAGCAGCCGGTTACCACCGATGCCGTGGTTGAGCACGCCGATGTCGCGGGTCGCGGGGCTGGTGCGGAGGCGCTCGGCGAAGGCGTCGGGCCAGCGATCGTCCTGGTTGGTGGTCGCGCCGTGACCGTCGGTGATCGAATCGCCGAATGTCACCACTGCGCGCGCCCCCGGGCCTGCGGCGACCGCGATGCCCGCGAGCTGGTACCAATGCTCGACCGCCTTGGCGTTCGGCAGATCGCTGTCCGCGACATGATCGCCGTGGACGAGGTAGCTGGCGGTGCGCGAGCCGGGATGGCTGGTCTGGCCCTTGGGCGGCTTGGGCAAATAGATCGAGACGGTCAGCCGCTGCAGCGGCTTGAGCGGCATCGCGATCGGATCGGACCAATAGGAAGCGCCGGCCGGAATGGTCACGCTCGGCGCGCCATTGAAGCGCACGACGCGGTCGCCGGTCCCGTCGACCCTGGCGGTGCCGGGCGCCGCTGTCGGCGCGATATGCGTCGAGGCGACCACCAGGGGTTCGGCGCCGAACGCGTTGGTCAGCAACACGCGGACGCTGTTGCCGCCGATCGAAACGCGCAGGCTCTGGCGCAGCGTCGCGTCGTTGAGATCGGCGTCCGGCAGCGTGTTGCGGTCCTCCGGGATCTGTTGCGAAGTCGCCCAGGTCCCGACCCAATGCGTCGCCGGCGCCGCCCCGATCAGGGAGCCAAGGAGTAGGGGCCCGACCAGCGCCGCGGCGAAGCGTTTGCGCAAAGCGATCATGCCAGGGTCTCCACGGCGCCGAACTTGCTCACCGGCGCATAGCTGGGGTTGATCAGATGGACGACGAGCAGTGCGAGTAGATAGGCCATGCCGCAGATCACCAGGATCGGGCCATAGCTGCCGATGGTCTGGAGCACCCAGCCGGCATAATAGCTCATCAGCATGCCGCCGGCCGCGCCGGCGAAGCCGCCGAGCCCGACCACCGATCCCTGGGCCCAGCGCGGGAAGAGATCGGCGGGCATGGTGAACAGGTTGCTCGAGAATCCTTGGTGCCCGGCACAGGCGAGGCCAATCAGGATCACTGCGATCAACGGCGTCGGCGCCCATGCGGCGAACGCGACCGGTACGACCACCAGCGCGGCGCCGAGCATCGCCAGCTTGCGCGCGCGATTGGCCGAGAAGCCGCGCGCGAGCATCCGCGACGAGGCGAAGCCGCCGAGGATCGATCCGACATCGGCGATGATATAGATCGCGACCAGCGGCGGCCCGAAGCCCTTCAAGTCGATGCCGTACAGCCGGTGGAAGAAGTCCGGCAGCCACGACAGGAACATCCACCACACCGGGTCGATCAGGAAGCGGCCGGACATATAGGCCCAGACCTGGCGCGTGGTGAGCAGGCGGCGCCACGGCACTTGCTTCTGCTGGATCGGTGGATCGGATTCGATCAGCGCAAGCTCCTCCGCGCCCAGCCGCGGATGCTCGCGTGGCCGCCGGTAGAAAACGACCCAGGCGGCGATCCATACCAGGTTGAACAGCCCGGTGACCCAGAACGCCGATTGCCAGCCCATCGCCAGCGTCAACACCGGCACGATCAGCGGCGTGACGACGGCTCCGACATTCGCGCCGGCGTTGAAGATGCCGATCGCGAGCGCGCGTTCCTTCTGCGGAAACCATTCGGAGGCGGCAGCGAGCGCGGCGGGATAGGTTCCCGATTCCCCCAGCGCGAGCGGAATGCGCACCAAAGTGAATCCGGCAACGCTCGTCACCAGCCCGTGCGCCATATGCGCGACGGTCCACAGCCCCATCGCGACGACATAGCCGAGCTTGGCGCCGATGCGGTCGATCAGCCGCCCGAACAGCAGGAAGCCGATGCCATAGAAGCCCTGGAACGTCAGGACCATCTGGGCATAGCCTTGCTCGCTCCAGTGATAGGCAGGCTGGAGCGTGGTCGGCTTGAGCACCCCCAGCACCAGCCGGTCGATGTAACTGAGCACCACCGCGGCAAACAGCATTGCGCAGATCGTCCAGCGGACCTTGCCCTTGCTTCCCCCCATCACGCTTCCTTTTCTACCAGCTGTGCATCGTGCCGTGTTCGCGCCGGTTCACCGGCAGATAGGTGCGCTCGTACGGAAATCTGGCCGCCAACTCCGCGTCGATGTCGACGCATTCGTCGGTCTCGATCTGGTGCGTGCCGAAATTGCGTCCCGGGCATGCGACGATGGCGGGGGCGGGGGTGATCTCGCATCAGGCGCTCCGGAGCGTTCTCCCCTCCCTTGCAGGGAGAGTGGCTAAGTGGGCTCACGCGCCAGAAGCTCACACATTCATCCTCTCTCGCGGAATATTTGCGCAGACTAAGCGCAACTCGATCGTTCCGCCCATGCTTTATTGGTAGCGCTAACGTTGCTATGGCCGCCCCGCCGAAGTCAATGGCCGGCATGGGAGAGCGATGGTGCGCATGCTGAAATTCTGGTTGCTGATAGCGGTACTTATCCTCGCCGCGCGGCCGGCCGCCGCCGAGGACGGCTATGAATTGTGGCTGCGCTATCGCCCGCTGGCGCCGGCCGTGGCGGCCAGCGTGCGCGCTGCGGTCGGCACGATTCGCGTCGACGGCGCGAGGAGCGACCCGACGCTCCGCGCGGCGGCAGCGGAATTGCACCGCGCGTTCGGCGCGATGGTCGGCCAGACCGGGCAGGGCGGTACGCTGATCGTCGGCACCCCGGCGAGCTCGCCGGCGATCGCCGCTCTGCATCTGCCGCTCGAAGCGGTCGGCGACGAGGGCTATTTGCTGCGCAGCACGACCGTCGGCGGCAAGCCCGCCACGGTGATCGCGGCGAACTCGGCGGTGGGCGCGCTCTATGGCAGCTTCGCGTTGATTCAGCGCGCACAGGCCGGCGCGCGCCTTGCCGATCTCAATGTCGCGTCGATGCCCAAGCTCAAGCTGCGGATCGTCGCGCATTGGGATCGCCTCGATCGCACGATCGAGCGCGGCTATGCGGGCTTCTCGCTGTGGGACTGGTGGAACCTGCCCGACGTCAAGGAACCGCGCTACACCGATTACGCGCGCGCCCAAGCGTCGATCGGCATCAACGGCGTGGTGCTGAACAACGTCAACGCAAGCGCGCAGAGCCTTACCGCGCCCTATATCGCCAAGGCGGCGGCGCTTGCCGAAATCTTTCGGCCCTATGGCATCAAAGTCTATCTGAGCACGCGCTGGACCGCCCCGATCGAGATCGGCGGAGTCAAGACCGCCGACCCGCTCGATCCGGCGGTTGCCGCCTGGTGGAAGGCCAAGGTCGACGAAATCTATCGCGCCATCCCCGATTTCGGGGGCTTCCAGGTCAAGGCGAACAGCGAAGGCGAACCGGGGCCCGGCGATTACAAGCGGACGCATGCCGAGGGCGCGAACATGCTCGCCGCCGCGTTGGCGCCGCACGGCGGGATCGTGAGCTGGCGGGCGTTCGTCTATGCCGCCGAAAACCCCGAGGACCGCGCCAAGCAGGCGTTCACCGAGTTCAAGCCGCTCGATGGCCAGTTCGCGCCCAATGTTGCCGTGCAGGTCAAGAATGGGCCGATCGACTTCCAGCCGCGCGAGCCGTTCCATCCGATGTTCGGGGCAATGCCGAAGACCCCGTTGCTGCTCGAGCTGCAGATCACCAAGGAATATCTCGGCTGGGCCAGCCACCTCGTTTATCTCGGCACACTATGGGAGGAAGTGTTGCAGAGCGACACCTTCGCCAATGGCCCCGGATCGACGGTGGCCAAGGTCGTCGAGGGCAAGCTGGGCCCGGTCGCGCTGACCGGAATGGTCGGTGATGCCAACACCGGGACCGATCGCGACTGGAGCGGATCGACGTTCAACCAGGCGAACTGGTTCGCGTTCGGCCGCCTCGCCTGGGATCCGGACGCTTCGGCGGAAAGCATCGCGCGCGAATGGACCCGGCTGACGTTCGGCAACGACCCGAAGCTGATGGCGACGGTGATCCCGATGATGATGGGCTCACGCGAGGCCGCGGTGAACTATATGACGCCGCTGGGTCTCGCGCATCTGATGGCGACCAGCAGCCATTATGGCCCGGCGCCCTGGGTGAAGGATTTGAAGCGCCCCGAATGGAACCCGGCCTATTATCATCGCGCCGACAAGGCCGGGATCGGCTTCGACCGGACGCGAACCGGTAGCGATGCGCTCAGCCAATACGCCCCCGGCGCCGCCGCGCGCTGGGCCGAGCGCGCGACCACGCCCGAACGCGACCTGCTGTGGTTCCACCATGTGCCGTGGAGCTGGCGGATGCAGTCGGGCAAGACTTTGTGGGAAGAATTGATCGGGCATTATGCGCTGGGGGTGCGGCAGGTCGGCGACATGCGGCACGCGTGGGCGAGCCTTGCCGGACAAGTCGACGCGGAGCGCTTCGCCAAGACCAGTGCGCTGCTCGCAGTGCAGGAACGCGAGGCGCAATATTGGCGCGATGCGTCGGTCGCCTATTGGCTCAGCGTATCCGGGCTGCCGTTGCCGGCCGGCGAACCGGCACCGCCGCACGAACTGGCGTGGTACCAGGCGCGCGAGGGAGCGCAGCCGGAGCGCTGAGCCGCTGCACCGTCTCGGCGATATCCTGCGCGACGTGGCGATAGAAAGCGCATACCTCGGCGAGGTCGCCGCCATCCACTGTCAGCTTGTCTCCCATGGCGAGACGGCGAAGCGGGGCGTGGGTGCCGGCCACTTCCGGCCATCCCGTCGTCATGACCGTCGCATCGCGACCGTCGCCGCGCATGACGCGTCCTTCGCAATGGAACAGGCAATCGCGCGAGCGCTGGAGCGCGCGCAGCCGCGGCTCGTCCGCGTCGGGTTGGTCGAGTGCCGCGCGATAGGCGTGCAGCTTGCTGGCGGTGTTACGCTGATCGGGGAGCGCGCTGAGCCCATGCAGGCGGCGCGCCTCGTCGATCAGCAGGTTGAGGAAGCGATCGAGCTCGCGCAGTCCGTTGGCGAGCACGCGGGCACGATAGCGGCCCACGATCGGGGCGGGTTCGGCGTCGACCGTCGAGTCGGCTATCGTGCGCAGTCCGGCGCCGAAGAACCGCGCGCCGCGCTCGAGATTGGCGAGCGCGCGGCCGAACGCTTCATCCATGCACGACGACGAGATCGTGCGCGCAGGTCTGCCCGCGCTGATCGGTCCGCAGCTCGTAGCGGACCCGCAGCTCGGGGGTGAGGTCGACAAGGCCCGACGCTTCGACCGCGCTCGAATGGACGAAGGCATCCTTGCCGCCGACATCGGGACGAATGACACCGAAACCGCCGGTGCAGTGATAGAAGCAGACGGTCCCGATCGGCATGATACTCACTCCGTTTGCGGCGAGCGGCCGGTCCCCGTTCAGGGGTGCGCGGCCGCCTGGCGTTCGATGGCGTGCTCGACGGCCTGGCACGCTTCCTCGCTCGCGACGGCGAGATCGAGCGGCCTGCCGCCGAGCGTTTCGTCGGGTGCATTGAGATAGGCGATCGCGCCGTCGCGCCCGCCGAGCAGCCGCCACGCCAGTTGCGTGACTCTGCCCTGGCGCGCGGCCGCCTCGGGCGTGAGCCGCTGGCCGGCAAAGCGGTTGGAGAATTTCGAACGGGTCGGCTTTTCCGGCAGCGCTTCCGGAACCTCGGCGGGCGGCTGCGCACGCGCCGCCATCTCGGAGACGCGCTGGCTCGAAAGATCGGATGCGCCGTGAATGCGTTTGCGGGGCAAGGTCAGGCTGCGACGGCGAGGATGCCGGTCGCGCCGATCCCCTGCCACTTCAGAAATGGACGAAAGCGCTTCACCATACTGCTCCCACGAGCGTAAGCGGGAGCGCGAGGGTCTCTCAGCCGCGGGCGCCTACGATCGGAAAAGCCAGCGATGGCGCCAGCATAGGCCCGGACCGCCGCGAAGAGAACCCCGCGGCCGAATTAAATGCCGCTTTGGCGTTACGACAGGCCATGCTATTTCGCCGCCATCGCCAGCAATGCTTCCCGAGCGCCGGCGACTGGGAAACTGAGTGCGGTCCCGCTTGGATTCGGAGCTGCACATGAACCGGTCTCCGCTCAAGCCCGTCAAGTCCGCCAAGGACCTTCGCGCCGAACTCGAATGGGCGGCGCAGGTGCTCACCGGCGATGCGTCGGCGGATCGGGTCCTGTTCGCGCTGCCGACGCCGGCACGCGTTGGGGACGCCGCGCTCGACTATAACTGGGACGTCGAAGTCAGCTGCCGGCCCGACCAGGATGAAGCGGTGCAGGCGGCGATCGTACATGTCGCCGAAAAATGGAATCTCGCCGCAGCGGCGTTCGAGTAAACGGAGATCACAGAAATGACCAATCCCGGGCGGTTCCGAGGCGCCGAAATCATCGAGCACGGCGAGGAATATCTGCTGCGTCTCACGACCGACGACGGCGCGTACTGCGAATTCGTCGCCAGCTTCGACCAACTCGATGCGCTGGCCGAGGATATCGATCGCCGGCTCGACGCTGACGACAGCTGACGGAAAGAGGCGGTTCTGCGGCCGGAGGGCGCATCACCAAACACCCTCTAGGGAGGGCAACGCTAAAGCTGACCCAAGTCGATCCAAAGCCGATCAACCAACTCCCCTCCCTGCAAGGGAGGGGAGTATTTAGACCTGCGAGAAAATGCGCCGGAATTCGCGCTCGACGCCCTAAACCAGCAGGGCGGCCCGACCCAGTCTCGCGAATTCGGGCATGGCATCCCATGCCACGATCGAGTCCGGCGGCGGATTGGAGTCGCTCCCACCCGCCGGTTGCGCTATGCTTGCGCATCGTCGCTTCGAACGCTTCGCAAGCATGCGCCGCCCGAGAGAAAATGATTTGCTCCCGCTTGCCAGCAGGAGAAATCATGTGCCGGAGACCAATGTTCATGCCGATCGTTCCCGCCGCCCGCTCGCGGCGGTACTCTTAGTGGAAGACGGCGTGTACGAGTCGCTTCCGTTCGCCGCCGCATCGACCGGCGAGATCGTCGGGGAAGAGCGCTGCGGCGCATCGACGCCGTCGCGCTTCGCCGATCGTGCGCCCTATTTCGAGATCTATCGCGCCGAGGAAGTGCGGCGGACGAAACTGCTGTATTCGGGCGGCGACTGGTGCTGGCGGTTCCGCTGCGCAACGGGCGAAGTTCTTGCGGCGGGCGTGGGCTATCGCAGCGAAGCCGGCTGCCGGGCGGCGGTGATGGCCTTGCGTGACGGCGCCGGCTCGGCGCGCATCGTCGCCGCAAGCTGAGCGCCGGTCGCCCGGCCGAATTGCTGGCTGCGGATCGATGTGCTAGTGTCGGAGACCGTCGGCAAATTCGGGCCCGTAGGCGCCGGCGGCTGAGAGACATCGCGCTCCCGCTTACCTGCCAGGAGCAAGCGCATCCATAATACGCTGGGAATCGTCTTCGGACTGGTCGTCCTGATTGCGTTCGCGGTGCTGCTGAGCATCGCGATCCAGTCGATGCGCGGGCGGACCACTCGGCTTCGACGCAGCGAAGCCGATCGATCGGGCGAGGAGCCCACCCAGCAGATGCCGTGGAAGGGTTGAGGGAATTCAGCCGAGCACGGCGATCGCCGCAGCGCGCGCGATCGGGCAATAGCGGGTCGGAGGGGTAGGAGCGGCTGGTGCCGCGCGCGGCGCGCTGCGGGCCGGAGTCAAGGAACCACGCAGGTCGCGATACGCGGACCGGTGGGCAAAAACAAAGTCGATGATGTTCAAGTAGATTCCTGGTGTACTATTTTATTCTCGCGCTGCGCGCGAGCGCGTTCGGTGCGGTCCTGTCGGTCCGCCATCTGCCCCCACGCCTCGGCGGCGCGTAAATTGCGCTCGCGAACGTTTTCAAGCGTCGCTGCAGCGGCTTCCGCCGCGGCACGCGCCGCCAGTCCGCGATAGGTTTCGGCAAGATTGCTCAATGGGCCCTCCCCGAGGCAGCGGCGGCGAGCGTTGCGCCCGCCGCCGCAGATTGGTCGACGGGTAGGATCAGTCGGCGGTCTGGAGATTGACTGCCGAAGCCTTGCCGCGCTTGTCCTGCTCGAGCTCGTAGGTGATGCGCTGGTTCTGCTGAAGCGTACGAAGTCCTGCGCGCTCGACCGCGCTGATATGGACGAACGCGTCGCCGCCGCCGTTGTCGGGCGCGATGAAGCCATAGCCCTTCTGCTCGTTGAAGAATTTGACGGTGCCTGAAATACTCATGGAAATTCCTTTTCCAGTTGGGGCGGGCCGACTGCCGGCGCGCCCGCTGCCGCGGTGCAGACTGAAGGAAAAGGGGGCCGCAAAGCTCCAAAAACCGTCGATTTGCGACTGTAGCTCGCGTGATGTGGGGTTGTTCCGGCTCGAATGCAAGGTGCGATCGTCGACGCGGTCCTCACGCGGGTCGTGTCGAGGGTGACGCTGACCTGACCTGCGCCGATCGCTGGCCAGCCGGCCGTTCTTCGGCGTTGCCGGACTATCGCTTCTCCGTCCGCGAGACGGAATCGGCACTGCCGTTGTCGGTAGCCTCGCCGCCTGGGAGTTGCGTGATGATCGCTTCGGCACCATTCGCCAGCTCGATCTGGCGCGCGAGTTCGCCTTGCATCCGGTTGGCGGAGGCTTCGATGCCGGCGGCTTGGTTGGCGTAGCGCGCGTCGAAGTCCGACCGTTGGCCGCATCCGGCGAGCGCCGCGACACCGATCAGGGCAAATCGAACGCCGCGCATCAATAGTTCTTGCGATAGCGGAAATTGACGCTCGAGCTGCCGAAGCTGCCTGCCTGGCTTAGCAGCGACAGCGCCTTCGACAAGGTCACTTCGAGCTGGGTCGCGGTATAGCCCCGGGCGTCGGTGATGATCTCCACATAGATGTTGTTGCTGATGTATTGGCCGACCGCGAGAGAGGTTCCGCGCCCGGTTTGCTTATCTCCGCCGAGAATGCGCAGTCGGTCTATGCCGCTTGCCGATTGCAGAACGCCCAGCGGGTTGAGCCCGCCCTTGCCGCCGCGCAGGGTGTTGAGCGATGCGGCGAGCTGCAGCGCCTGCGTTGCGGTCAGCTGACCGACCGAGCTGCCGAACAATATCCGCGCCATCAGTTCGTCCTGCGGCAGGCCGGGTGTCGAGGAAAAGCTGATCTGCGGATCCTGCGCGGTCCCGCCGATGGTGATGTTGATGGTCACGTCTTCGACGTCGCCACTGGCGACGATCGTGAGCTCGGGGTTCGAGACCGCTCCGCCGTTGAAGCGTATGCGGCCCTGTTGCAGCTCGAACGAGCGCCCGGCGAAGCCGAGATTGCCGCGAACCAGGTCGATGCCGCCGGTGATCACTGGGGCGCCGCTGGTGCCGCCGACGTGGATATTCGCCGCCCATTCGGAATCGAGGCCCATGCCGCTGACGTAGATCTTGTTGTCGGCAGTGACCTGGACGTCGAGCTTCCACGTCGATGGCACAGTCTGCAGCGGCTCGGCGTTGCCGGTGATGCGTTCGCCGCCGGTCGCGGGAATGCGACGAATTCCGGTGAGCGTCGTCACCTTGGCGCTGCCTTGGCGCACGATGCGATAGCGCGTCTCCGGCAAGTCGACCTTGCCGGTGATCGTCGGCTCCTGGCCGGGGCCGTTGACCAGGCGGATCTGCCCGCTCGCCTTGGCGGCGAGATCTTGGCCTCGCGCCAGTTGCGCGCGATTCATGTCGATCCCCAGCTGGATCGGAAAGCCCTGGTCCGAGCTCAGCGAAACGAAGCCGCTGGCGCTGATCGTGCCGTCGCCTGCCTTTGCGGTCAGCTTCTCGACCTGCAGCCGCTCGTTGGTGAAGCGCCCACTCACTTGCATGTCGGTCAGCCGGGTGCCGTAATGCGCGTTCTCGTACACGAGCTTGTTGGCGCGTACGACGCCGGTCAGCTGCGGCGCGCGCGCCCTGCCACTGAAGTCGGCGGCGAGGCCGATCGGGCCCTTGAGGCTCTGATCCGGCAGCGCTGCCAGCGAGAAGAGCGTGTCCGCCGGCCCGTTGTAGCGGATGCCGCCGGCGAGCGGCGCCGCCATCAGTCGCGTGGTCCAGCTGCCGGCACCGGGGGGCAGCGGTCGCAGGTCGACCTGCAACTGGCCCACCGCCGCGCCACGGCGGCGCATGATCGCGCGCAGAGTGCCCCCATCGGGCACGAGCCGCCCCGTCACCGCGAGATCGACTGGTTGCGACATGGCCGCCAGCGTAGTGCGCGTGAAGCTGTCGACCTCGAGCCGTGCATCCGCGCTTGGGAACGCATTGGCATTCGGCTGGCTGAAATCGAGGCTTCCGCTCGCCATGCCGCCGAGGCCGAGCGTTGGCGCGAAGGCATTGGCAAGCGCGAGATTGACGCTATTGAGGCGCGTCTGCAGGGTGATGCCGGGACCGTAGCGTCCGGCTATCTGAAGATTCCCTTGTCCCGTGTCGATCGTGCCCGGTTGCAGCGTATAGCCACGCTTATCGGGTACGATCCGCAGCGCGCCGCGCGTCGCCAGATCGACGCCATTGACGCGGCCGCGCAAAGCGACTTGCCACAAATCGGGTTGCAGCGCGGCGTTCGCGGCGACGCGAAAGGGATAGAGCTGGCGGCCTTCGATCAGCGCACGCGCCTGGCCCTGACCGTCGCGATAGGTCACGTCGGCGCGTGCCGCGGCGATGTACAGTTCGCCGGTGCGCGTGCCCGCGAGTTGGATGCTGCCCCGCACCTGCGGTTGGTCATAGAGCACGACGTCGGCATTGATCAGCGCGCGACCGATCGTGAGGCCAGTCCTGCCGGGCAGGCTGGCATCGCGCGCGGTCGCGTCGATTACTGCGCGCTGTTTTCCGGCGAACGAAGAAAGCGCCACCTGTCCGCTGATCCCCGATCCCGAGGCGTTGAGCGTGCCTGCGAACGGGCCGGCTGCGGTCTGGGCGATGTGGCCCGTCAGGCCGACGCCGGCGAATTTGGTTCCCGGCTTGAGATCGGCTCGCACCGGTCCGGTGGCGACGACCGCATCGGCGGCGAACGGGCCATAGTCGGTCTCGCCCTTGGCGATCACCGCATAGGCCTTGCCGGTGCCGCGGATCGTCGCCTCGACATTGGCCAGCCCGACGCCCAATCCCGGGCGCGCGGCGACAACATGCGCAACCGGACGGGAAACGCTGCCGCCGACCTGAACCTCGAGTGGGCCGTAGCGATTCGAATTGCCATGGGCGTTGAACCGGATCGCACCGTTCGCGGCATAGCGCCCCGATCCCCCGGTCAGGCGGAACGCAGGCGCGGCCACGTTCAGGCGATCGATGCTGGCGACGCCATTGCTGTCATAGCCGACGTCGGCCGCGATCAGCGCGTTGCCTCCCAGAAACGCGCGCACGCCGTCGTTGAACAAGCGTGTCGAGCGGGCGTTGACGTGCCCCGCGAGCTTGAAATAGCCATTGGCGCCAGTTCGAAGGTCGGCATTGGTCTGCACGTTGAAGACGCCGACGCTATCGACCAGATAATCGTTCACGCGGCCCTTGAGCGCACCGGTGTAGAGCGCCTTGTTGAGATCGGCGACGACCACGGCTGTCGCGTCGATCCGGTCCGAGCGCAGGCGCAGATTGTCCGACAACAGCCGCCCATTGGCATAGGCCAGCTCGCCGTCGAGACGCACGTTGGCAAGCAATGGCGCGACGCTCGCATTCATGCCGAGGATGCGCCGCGCGCTACCATGCACGGGGATGCGCCATTGCTGCTCGTCGAGTGCGGCGCTCCCGGCAATCGACAGCCCGTCGACCGACGTCGCGCCGAAACCGATCCGCCGCGCCGTCGCGCCGTAGCGGACGTGTGGTGCAATGAAACTGCCGTCGAGTGTGGCATTGGCAGCGACATCGTCACCGCTCAGGTTCTTGGCGATCACGCCGGGCTTGAGCAGCCGGAACGCGAGCTGGAGTCCGTGCATCTGGTTCGTGCCGAGGTCGACTTCGCCCTTGGCGTCGAGATGGAAATTGTCGCTGCGCAGGCCGCCGTCCAGCTGCACTCGGCGTCGCTGTGCGGTCGCCGTGAGCGCAACATTGGTGACCGGCTCGAGCATGTCGCGGCCCGGGCCGCTCAGGAACAGCCCTGGGCGGGTCGGTCCCTGCACCGCGAAAGTGCCGTCGCGCGCAGTGATCGCCACGTCCGCGAGCTGCTCGCTGCCGGTGGTTCCGCGCAGCCGGCCGCTCCAGCTGCGCCAATCCCCGGCGCCGCCGAGTCTGACATCAAGCGGCTGGTGGACGTTGCCGTAGCTCGCCACGAGCCCATCCGCAGGAGCAGCGAGATGCAGGTCGATATCGAGCCGGTTGCGCTCGGGAACGGCGTCGAGCCTGAGCGCGACCCGGTCTCCGCCGGCAACTCCAGCGCCGATCAATGCATGCGCATTCGCGCTGATCTGCGCACGTCGGTCGGCGATGTGCGCGCTGCCGGCGAGGCGGACAAGGTGCCGCCTGCCGGTGACGGGCGGGTCGATCTGCAACCGGCCGACCTGCAATTGGCCGATATCGATATCCAGATCCGGCAGCAGCGGCGCATTGCTCGGTGGCGTCGGGTTGAACGCTGGCAGCCGGTACAGCCGCGCGCTCGGAACAGTCAGCGCGCGGACATCGACGCGACTACGGACATAGGCCAGCGGGCGCCAGTCGAGTGCCACTTCGGGGGCGGCGAACCACACGCCATGCGAGTCGCTCACGGTGAAACCACGGATGCGCATCGCGCCGAACAGCGATCCGTCGATCCGCCCGATTCCGATCTTCATCCCCGTTTGAAACTGGAGTGCCGCAATCTGGCGGGCGACGAAACTGCGCCCGCTGTCGCTGCCGAGCCAGACATAGCCGCCGCCGACCGCGGCGAGCGCAAGCACGACCAAGCCAGCGAGCGCCAGCCCGATCCGCCGCAGCCACAGGCGGCGACGAGGGGGTGTCGGCGGTTCGGGCTCGACTTCAGCCATCAGAAGGCCTGCCCGATCGAGACATAGATGGCGATGCGCGATTCGCCCTTCTTGCGCGCGATCGGTGTCGCTACGTCGAGCCGCATCGGCCCGAAATTGGTATAGAAGCGCCCGCCGATGCCCGCCCCGAACCGCCAGTTGGTGAAGCGCGGCACGCTGCTGGTGTAGACCTGCCCGCCGTCGAGGAACCCGACGATCCCATAATTGCCGAAGCGATAGCGGACCTCGGCCGCCGCCTCGACCAGGCTGCGCCCGCCGATCGGCCGTGCCTCGGGGTCCTTCGGACCGAGCTCCTGATAGCCGAACCCGCGCACCGATCCGCCTCCGCCGGCATAGAAGCGGCGCGAGGGGGCGATCAGCGAACGGTCCGCTCCGACGATGCTGCCGACGCGCGCGCGGCCGGCGAGCGTGAAGCTCGAAAGCGAGTAATAGCCCGAGCCTTCGAACACGAAGCGGCCATAGCCTTGTTTGCCGCTCCCCAGCGATGCTTCGGGCGAGACCCGTGCCGACAGGCGGAAGCCCTTGGTCGGATCGAGCAGCGAGTTCGAGGCGTCGTAGGTCAGCTGCCCCGGCAGCGCGAACACATAATAAGTGCGGCGACGGCGCTTGCCGGCCGCGAAATCATAATCCTGCTCGTTCGACCCGAGCAGTTCGAACCCATAGCTATAGGTCCAGCGCTTCTGCCAGATCGGCGTGCTGACGCGCGCGATGCTGCCGGCGAGCCGGCCGGTAAAGGCTTCGAACGCGTCGAAATTGCTGTGATCGGCAGTGAGACTGAGCTCGACGCTGCGATCGCGCTTGCCCGCGTTGGACCGCCGGAAGGTGACGCCGGCGCCCTGTTCCTGCGTCCCGGCGGTCGCCGTGGCGATCAACGCACCTTCGGGGGGGAACAGGTTGCGATGCGTCCAGCTGCCTTCGAGCTTGATTCCTTCACCCGTGCCATAGCCGAGCTGTGCGGCGAGCGTTCGCGCCGGTCCGGCCGTCTGCTCGACCAGCAGCGTCGCATAGTCGGTGCCGTCGCCCGCCCGAACCCCGGTCGGTTGCGGCAGAACCGAGATCGTCGAGAACAGGCCCGTTGCAACGAGCGCCTGGCGCAGGTCGTCGACCTTGCGGCTGTCGTAGAGCTCGCCCTTCTTGAACCGCGCTAGCACGGCGATGTGGCGCGGCTTGAACACCGGCCGCTTCCCGCCGCTGACGATGTCGCCGAAGCTGCTGCGCACGCCCGGCTGCACCGGCAGCACATAGTCGCCGAGGCGCGTATCGGCGTGGAGCAGGATGTCGCGGTTGCCGGTCTTGGCGAAGGGATAGCCGTTCTGCGGCAGCACCACACCGATGTTCGCCTCGGCACCGACAATGCGATCGGCGACGATCGGCTCGCCCGCTCGGGGAAGGAAGGCATTGGTGATCAGGTCGGCCGGCGTGACCGGCGGGGCGTCGAAGCGGATGGTGCCGAGGCGGTAACGCGGCCCCGGCACGGCAGTGAGCGTGACGGCGATCGGCCCGTTGCTCCCGGCTTCGGGCAGGCTGAGGCTGCCGTGGACGGTCGCGTCGAGGAAGCCCTGGCTCGACAGCACATCGGCGAGCAGCTTCTCGTCTTCGATCATCCGCGCGTTGATCATCGCGCCGTTCGTGGCCTTGCCGTCGCCGTCCTCGAGCGTCGATTCTCGCCTGAACTGGCGGTGGATGTCGCCGGCGGTCACCGGCGCGACGGTGCTGTCGTCGGCGATCGTGTCGAGGCCTTCGACCTTATAGGTATAGCGTACGGTCGACGGCTTGGTGTCGTCGGCCTCGGTGTACCGACTATCGTCGAACGGTTCGACGTTGAAGCTCGTAAGCGGCGTCAGCGGCTTGTCGATGTCGGGATCGTTCCCCGGCGGCGCCTTCAGCGGCGGCGCAACTGCCTGGCTGCTCGCCGAAGCGGGGGCCCTGGTGGGGGGCACCACCTTGGGGTTGCGCTGCTCGAGCTGCTTCTGTTTCGCTTCCCAATCCTTGGCGGTGCCGATCGGCGCGTTGGGATCCGCATCGATCGGCGGGATGCTGCTATCGAATTCCTTGTCGTCGATGACAGGCTGACGATCCGTCGCCTGCGGTGCCGCTGACCCCGTTTGAGTCGTGGTCTGCGCTGCCGCCGGCGAGGCGATCATCAGGATGGCCGGCAGCGACCGCGCGAGAGATCGCGACGTTTCTGCAAAAGGGCGGCAGGAACCCCAAACCAAACGCGTCCCCCGACCGAGCGCAAACTTCCCGCTCGCGGGGTCGCGACCGGTGCCCGGTGTGAATGATCGATGGTGCCGTTGGTTGCGGGTGCGAGCGGATTTTGTTGCATGAGCATAACCCGGTCAGGTTGGGGCGGCGTGACGGTTCGGAATTCCGGGCAGCGCAGTCGACTGCACGAAGGCGCGCGCGATACGAAGCTCCACGCGATCATGCGGAAGATCGACGCGCATTCGCCAGTTTCCGCGTATCTCGCTCCGTCGAGCCGTGATAGTCTTGTCTAGCTGCGCGGGCCGGTGGGGGGCGAACTGTGGAAGCGGTATCCGGTCAATATCAGGACAGTGGAAGCAAGGGACACCGGTTGTGGGTGCGGCTGACGCACTGGTGGATTGCAGTTGCGGTGCTGGTTCTGATGTTTTCGGGCTTCACCATCCTGATGGCGCATCCGCGCCTCTATTGGGGTGACACCGGCAACGATCTGACGCGGCCCTTCGTCGAGCTGCCGATCGGCCCGAACTACAAACATGGCGGATGGCAGCAAGTGACGCCCTTTTTCGCCTCGCCTGGCAGCGCAGTGACGGCCGAGCGTCATTTCTATATCTTCAATCAGAACGGCTGGGCCCGCAGCCTGCACTTCCTGGCGGCATGGGCATTCATCGTGGGGCTAGGCGCCTATCTCGCTTTCGGGATCGTCTCCGGGCATATCGGCCGCGCTCTTTGGCCGCGCCGCGCCGAGCGTCGGCCGGCCGCACTGTGGCGGGACGTCAAGGCGCATCTGCGGTTCCCGATACCTGCCGCCGAACCCGGCGGGCCATACAACGTCCTGCAGAAACTCGCCTATTGCCTGATCGCGCTGGTCGCACTGCCCCTGATGTTCCTGACGGGAGTCACCATGTCGCCCGCCATCGCGGCGAGCTATCCGATCCTGCTCGACATTTTCGGCGGCACGCAATCGGCGCGGACGATCCATTTCCTGACGTTCGCGTTCGTCGCGCTGTTCCTGTTGGTGCATCTGGCGATGATCGCGCTGACCGGCCCGCTGCGGCAGCTGCGCGGCATGATCCTGGGGAGGTAGCTATGGCGGGGAACAGCGTCCTGGTTTCGCGTCGCGCGCTGATCGGCGGGCTGGCATCGACCGGTGGGTTGATGCTCGCCGGGTGCAGCGGCGAGCAGCCGACCTATGGCAGCCTGCTGCGGATGGGCGACAATTTCACTTATGGCGCGCAGCGACTGCTGCTTCCCGCCAAGGCGCTCGCACGCGAATATGACCGTTCGGCGATCAGCTCGATGCCGGCGATCGGAACGGTCGATCCGAGCCGCGCCGACAGCGAATTCTATAGTCCCGAGGGCGGCGCGGCTTATGCGGCGCTCAAGCACGGCGGCTTCGCCGACTGGCGGCTGCGCGTCGACGGCAGCGTGGCGCGACCGGCGGCGTTCGCGCTCGCGGATTTGCAGCGGATGGCGTCGCGCACGCAGATCACCAAGCATATGTGCGAGGAAGGCTGGTCGTCGATCGCCGAATGGACCGGCGTGCCGCTGCGCACCGTGCTCGAAGCGGCGGGGATCCGGCCGTCGGCGCGCTATGTGCAATTCCACACGTTCGACGGGATCATCGACAGCATCGACATGGTCGACGCGCTGCATCCGCAGACGCTGCTGGCCTATGGCATGAACGGCCGCGCGCTGCCGATCAGCCACGGCGCACCGGTGCGGCTGCGCGTCGAGCGGCAGCTGGGATACAAGAGCATGAAGTTTCTGCATCGGATCGAAGTCACGGACGATTTCGTCGATCCCGGCAGGGCGGGGCCGATTGCGGGGGGATGGGCGTGGTATGTGGGGGTTTAGCGGACCCGGCAGGACGATCGGGCGCACAGCCCTCCAACAGAATACTGCGCCCTCGGAATTCTGGCTTGATCTCAACAGGGGCAGGATTTGTCCAAAACGATAGTCACCTTCCGGAGGTCGGATGGTTGAATCGGACGATAACGCGCGGGCGTCCAATTTTCGAATTGGATAGAGAAACACGTCTTATTTGGTAATGCTCTCATGATTATAGTATCATAATGAATCTTTTCGGTGATACTGTCGTCATTCGAGCGAGGCATTACTTGAAACAGATTCTTGAAAGACCATTTTCTTAATAGCGATCGGCTGTCGCAGTGCCGCAATTTTTCTACCGGCGTGTGGGGAGAGGTGATTATCAAGCATTCCACCGGAAAGGGTGGGGATTTTTCGCCGCCCGAAATCTTCAATAGAACGTCCAGCAATTCTGCGCCGTGTTCGGGATCGGCTCCATCGCTGGTGAACGTATGTTCAAAATCGCGATAGGCCGCGCACGCCTGTACTGCTCGGTCCTGATCTTGATCGGGGTGCGAGGGACTCGTCCAGACAGCGTAAAGCTTGCGCCCTTCTAGGTCATCTTGCCAATAGGCTCGCCCTGCCTTTGGCATTGAGCCATTTATAACCTTGGGCGCTATCCAGTAGGAATTCACTCTGCATAGTGAATTCCCGAATGGCCGTGGAAGATCGTAGAACGTTACGTTCGTACCGTCTGTAGAATGCGCGACGAACCTCCGACCTACACGCGCCATGAGATCAGCCCCCAATTTCGCGGTTGTGTTATCTACGATCGGAGGCGCTGACCGGCCATCGTTGAGAGTAGCGATTGGCGGAGTGTTCGGTTTGCTGGCGGGCAGCTCAGCGGCGGATGGTGAGTCTTGAGCGCTTGTCGGACGCAGGAGGAATCCCAACAAGACTCCTATCGCCAAGGTCAATCCGAGTAGGACGCAGGTGACAAGACCTTGCTTCATTTCGAGTAGGATCGTCGTAGGCAGAGCGGTGGTCAAGCTGCGCGTGACTAACGCGCAATTTCTGGCTTCTGATCCCGCCAGATCCAGCGCAGAATATTCGGCAACAGCGCCCCGCCATGCGCATCCGAATGCGCGCCGTCGCCCCAGACATGGTTCACGTCGTAGCGCGCGCCCGGCAGTTTCTTCGCATCGGCATTTGCGTTCGCCCAGTTGAGCGCAGCGAGCATCTGCTGGTTGGCGAGGAACCAATTGCCATGTTCGTTGTCGAGGTCGTTGCTGCCGTCCTGGAGGAAGATGCGGATCGGGCGGATCGGGCTCTTGCGGATCAGGCCGGGATAAAGGTCGCCGCCGGGGATCAGCGGGTGGTCGGCGGTCGCGGGTGCGTAGCCGATCGAGGTGTAGCTGCCGATCATGCTGATCACATTGCCAAACGCGTCGGGGCGGTGCCAGGCGACGGTGAAGGCAGCGATCGCGCCGCTCGACGTGCCGCCGATCGCGCGGCGCTTGGGATCGCTGGTAAAGCGATAGCGCTTGCCGACTTCGGGCAGCAGCTCGTCGATCAACAGGCGCGTATAGGCATCGGTCAGCGCGTCGTATTCCGGCGCGCGATGATCTGGATTCTGCATGTCGAGGTTGTCGGGGTAATGCTCGCTGAGATTGCCGGGCGTGACGAACACGCCGAGTGTCGGCGGGATGTCCTTCTTGGCGATCAGATTGTCGAGCGCTGTCGGGATTCGCAGCGAGCCCTGCGGGTTGGTCGCGCGCTGGCCGTCCTGGAATAGGAGCAGATTGGGCGGGCGCGCGGCGTCATAGCCGGCCGGAACATAGATCCAGTAGCGCCGCACCGTGCCCGCGAACACCTTCGAATGAAATTCGAACGGCCCTTCGAGCTTGCCCTGCGGCACGCCCGGCTGGACCAGCGAGTCCGCGGTGAGCGGATAGTCGCCGGGCCTGCGGGCCTGCTGCGCGCTCGCTGGCAGCGCCAGTATCGTGAGCGCGCCGATCGCCCAGGTCCAGATCCGTCCCGCCATAGAGCCCCTCCTGATTTTGTCTGAGTTGTAGGCGATCGCCGGAGGGGGCGGAAGCTCGCATTGCGTTGATCACGGCCGCCAGCCATCTGCCCGGTGGCGGACCGATTCCCTTTTGCGCCGCTGATCGCGCAGCGTTAAGTCAGCTCACGCCGCGCCAGTGGTGGGATGCCCCAGTGGCGAAGCCCGCACCACTGCCGGAGCAGGCGACCTGCCGGCAGTTCGCGCACGTTGCACCGGCGTTCCGGCTTTGCCCTCGATACCCGCCGCCGTACGTAGGAACAGGCTCTGGACCAGCCGTTCGGCGAACCCGCCGATGAACCCGATCAGCGCGGCGCCGCGCCATTCCTTGAGCAGTTCGGCGTTGATCAACGACGAGCCGAGCGAACTCGTCGCCAGGAGATAGAGCGCGAAGCCGCCGATCAGTCCGATCAGCACGCGCATGCGCGCCATCCACTTGTTCATGTTCGATTGCTGGCTGGGCTTCATGTCGAACGACTGGACGCGCGAGATGATCGAGAGCGTCGCGCCGACAATGCCGTAGAAGCAGGCGACGAGGAACAGGCCGCTTTCTTTCCCGATGCCCTGGATCGGGTCGTACTGCAGCACCGCGTGGACGATCCCGACCCCGGCAACCAGCACCAGCGCAGTGACGAGCGCCTCGCGCAGGTAGCGGATCTTGTTGTCGTTGGTCACGCGCGCGACGGCCATGTCGAGCGCGGCGGTGGCGATGGCGCGGGCGTCCTCGGTCTTGCCTTCCATCAGCAGCATCAGCGATTGCGCGATATTGTGGTCGAACAGCGACTGCCTGGCCTCTGCTTCGCCTTCGTCGCCGACCGGTCGCCGCGGGCGCCGCCAGCCCCGCGATTCCGGACGCGTTTCGCTGGTCAGATAGCGCAACTCGCACAGTTCGGGACAGATCGCGGTGAAGTCGGCGCGCTGGCGTTTCTCGACCGCCTTGTCGTCGGAGAAATGGATGAACACGCCGAGATGAGTCAAATAGATCGCATAGTCCGGCGACAGCCACAGTATCTCGAGGATCTTGTTGCCGAGCTTGTCGCGCCGACCGCGCTGCAGGCCGTTCAGCGAGTAATCGTCATGACAGGCTTCGCGCGGAGTGATTCCTATGGGAACGACCGATGCACTCTCGCTTGGACTCTCCACGACACGCCTCCATCACCCGCGGACATTGTCGAACTTATCGTTAGCGAACCGGATTTTAGGTCGTCGATATTAGCGCAATTCGGACATGCTGCATAGCTGGGCGACTGGCCCGGTCTGCGCGCGATTCCGCTGTTCCCAAGCGTGTTCATGCCGCTGTGCTGCTCGCGATCGCGCTCGCCTATCCGCTCGCGCACGGCGGGCGGAAGAAGATCGCGCGGTTCCGCGACTGGATCTGCGACGAAGCGCGGCGAGCGCGCGAGCGGATCGACGCTGGCGGATTTTGATCGGGCGTCCCGCCCTATTCGTCGGGTTTATCGCGCGCCGCCCTTGACGTGTCATAATGGGCCGATAGCGCCGACTGCCGGGCGGTGCTCGGTTGTGCTACGAACCACGACGTCCGATGGATTGAGTGGATTCGGCGACTATTTGCGCGATAAGGTGTGGAATTTGCTGCGCCGCCGAACGATTAGAGCGTAAACTTGTGTTAGAAGCGCGAGCCTGGATCGGCGCGCGGCGGCCGGGGGGTTTGAAGTCTTGCAGCATTTGAACTTTCTGCAACGTGCAGATGCGCTGCGTGCGGCTCTCTCGCTGTGCCGACGGCATTTCGTCGCTGCCGCCGCGTTCAGCGCGCTGATCAACCTGCTCTATATCGCGCCGACGATCTATATGCTGCAGGTCTATGACCGGGTGGTCCCGACCCAGGGACTGCGCACCTTGCTGTTCCTCACGATCGTGCTGGTGTTCGCGCTCGGAACGCTGTCGCTGCTCGACCGCATCCGCAGCCGACTGCTCGTGCGCGCTGGCGTGCAGCTCGACGCCGCGCTCGCGCCGCTGATCCTCGACGGGACGATCGGACGGCCCGACCTGCCGTCGGCGCGCAGCGCGCTGCGCGAGTTCGACACGATGCGCGCGGCGCTCACCGGCGCGGGAATCCTCGCGCTGTTCGACGCGCCATGGATGCCGATCTACATTTTCGTCTGTTTTCTGGTGCATCCCTTGATCGGCGTGGTCGCATTGCTGGGCTGTGCGACGCTCCCGCTGATCGCCTGGCGCAACGAGCGCGCGACGCGCGAACGGCTCGGCCGCGCGCAGTCTGTCGCCGCGCTCTGCTACGCCAACCAGGACGCGCTGCTGGGATCGAGCGACAGTATCCGGGCGCTGGGCATGCGCCGCGCGGTGGTTGCGCGCCAACTGCGCCAGCGCGAATCGATGCTCAGCGCCCAGACCGAGGCGAGCTTCGCCTCGGGCGGCTATCTCACCATCAGCAAGTTCACGCGGCTTGCGCTGCAGTCGCTCGCGCTCGGCCTCGGCGCGCTGCTCGCCGCCGACGGCCAGATTTCCGGCGGCGCAATCTTCGCTTCGTCGTTCCTGATTGCGCGCGCGCTGTCGCCGATCGAGCAGCTGATCGGCAGCTGGAAGATGATCGAACAGGCGCGGCAGGGCTATCGCAACCTTTCGGGGCTGCTGGAAGGCGCGGGCGATCGGCGCGTGCCGACGCAACTCCCGGCGCCGTGTGGCGAGATATTGATCGAGAACCTCACGGTGCTCAACGATGCGCGCGACGGGGCGATTCTCAACGGAGTCTCGCTGCGCGTCGAGCCGGGCGAAGTGTTGGCGATCGTCGGGCCGAGCGGCGCCGGCAAGTCGACGTTGGTGCGCGCGATCGCGGGTGCATTGGTCGCCGACCGCGGCACGGTCCGGTTCGACGGCGCCGACAGCAAGGACTGGGATCCTGAGCTGCTCGCGCGGCACCTCGGCTATCTGCCGCAGGATCCGACGCTGCTTGCCGGGACGGTCGCCGAGAATATCGCGCGCTTTTCCGCCGAACTGGGCGAGGACCGCGCCACGATCGACGCGGCAGTGGTCGACGCCGCCGAAAAGGTCGGCGCCGATGTGCTGATCAAGCGGCTTCCCGGCGGCTTCGACCATCAGCTCAAGCTCGGCGGTCGTGGCGTTTCGGCGGGGCAGGCGCAGCGTATCGGCCTGGCGCGCGCGGTCTACGGCGATCCGCGTATCCTGATTCTCGACGAGCCCAATGCGCATCTCGATTCTGATGGCGATGCGGCGCTGGTGAATGCGCTCAGCGAACTCAAGGCCGAGGGCGTGACCGTTCTGATCGTGTCGCACAAACTGAGTATCCTGCCGGTGATCGACAAAATGCTGGTGCTCCGCGATGGGCGCGTGGAGGTGTACGGGCCGCGCGACGAGGTCTTGCCGAAGATCGCGCCGCAGAACATCCGGCGGGTGCAGTCGGCATGAACGCGCCCTTCCTGCTCCCGCCGCAGCCGGCCACCGTCACGCCGCTGCCCGCCGGCGCCGATCCGTCGCGTGACATCCGCACCGGCACGATCCTCGCCGTGCTGTTCTTCGTGGTGTTTCTCGGCTGGGCGGCGTTCGCGCATCTCGACGCCGCGGCCTATGCGCCCGGCCAGCTCGTCGTCTCGGGCCAGCGCCAGGCGGTGCAGCACCGCGAAGGGGGCGTCGTCAGCCGGATCCTCGTGCGCGAAGGTCAGCGCGTGCAGAAGGGCCAGTTGCTGATCGAACTGGCGGGTGCCGATGTGCGCGCGCAGGAGCGCGCACTGGCGTCGCAGGCGGTCCGGCTGCTCGCACAGCGCGCGCGGCTCGAGGCCGAGGAATTCGGGCGGCCGAGCATCGCGACGCCCCCCGAATTCGCCGAGTTCAGCGGCGACGATCGCGAGGCCGCGATGCTTGCCCTGAAGCTGCAGGAAAGCGAGTTCCGGGCGCGCGCGGCATCGCTTTCCGCGCAGCGCAGTGCGCTCGACGCG